>Ga0209403_10000200_pt1 | contig 95402 bp, 97 predicted proteins | sample ArcticOcean_MG_C_8_FD_187440 | JGI IMG/M metagenome (GOLD analysis project Ga0209403, IMG submission 187440) | Marine microbial communities from western Arctic Ocean - ArcticOcean_MG_CB11_86 (SPAdes) (version 2) | ecosystem: Environmental > Aquatic > Marine > Oceanic | place: Arctic Ocean...
CCATTGATTAATACATACAATAGAATGATAAAAATTTTGAGAGATAATTAGTGATTAAAAGTTTACTAATAGCCAATCGAGGTGAGATAGCTGTTCGTATTATACGGACAGCAAAACATATGGGAATCCACACCGTAGCAGTTTATTCAAGTGCAGATATCAATGCCCAACATGTACAAGATGCTGATGAATCTATTTTCATAGGGTCATCTTCACCAGCTAAAAGCTACCTAAATATTAATTCAATATTAGAAGCTGCCTCTAAGTCTGGTGTTGAAGCTATACACCCTGGTTACGGTTTTTTATCTGAAAATGCTGGTTTTGCAGAAGCATGTCGTAATTTAGATATTATATTTGTAGGTCCATCTACAGAATCTATTGAAAAAATGGGTAATAAGGCATCTGCAAAAAAACTTATGAATGATGCTGAAGTTCCGCTTTTACCTGGGTATCACGGAAAGGATCAAAGTCTTGAAAGATTAACTTTGGAAGCTGAGGCCATAGGATTCCCATTGCTCATAAAAGCTGTGGCTGGTGGTGGTGGAAGAGGTATGCGAATTGTGACTTCAATTGATCAATTTAGCGATTCTTTGGCCTCGGCAAAACGAGAAGCACAAGGATCGTTTGGCGATGATTCAGTTATTTTAGAAAAATATTTGGAATTATCTCGTCATATTGAAGTGCAAATATTTGGTGATTCTCATGGGAATATTGTGCATTTATTTGAACGTGATTGCTCTATACAGAGACGTTATCAAAAGGTCATAGAAGAAGCGCCGGCACCTGGAATGAGTGAAGCTCGACGTCTTGATATTACCTCGGCAGCAATTTCAGCAGCTAAATCCATAAATTATGTTGGAGCGGGAACAGTTGAATTTATAGTCGACTCAAAGAGCGAGGGTGCCGACGGACCTTTCTTTTTTATGGAAATGAATACACGTTTACAAGTTGAGCACCCAGTTACTGAGATGATTACAGGTTTTGATTTGGTTAAATGGCAACTCCAGGTGGCCTCAGGTGAACCACTACCATTTCTGCAGAAAGACATTAGAATTACTGGTCATGCTGTTGAAGCACGTCTTTATGCTGAAGATCCTAGTAATGATTTCTTACCCGTATCTGGTAAAATACTAAAATATTTTATTCCAAAAGATAAGAATATAAGAATAGATGATGGTATTAAAGAGGGGGATTCTATAGCTTTAGAGTACGATTCCTTGTTGGGGAAAATTATAGCATATGGACCCGATAGAGATGCGGCTTTGAGTAGTCTTCACAAGGCAATATGCACAGTGAAGCTAATAGGTCCAATCACAAATCAATATTTTCTTTCAAATATTTTACAAAAGCAGGAATTTTTAAAAGGAAATATAAACACTAATTTTATAAACCAGTTTAAAACTGAACTAATAAGATTTGAATTAGACTTGTTAAACGAAGTCATTCTTTCATCAATTAACTTTTTAATTGATGAAAGAATGACTTCTGAACTTAATTATACGAATGAATTTAATTCTCCATGGAATGCTTCAGATAGTTGGAATTTGAATATACCTGCCCAAGACATATTTTATTTACGTACTCTTGGAGAGGATTATACCATCAACGTATTTAAACAGGGAGATAAATGGCAGGCTTGTATTTCAGGTTTAACAGGCAAACAATATGTAGTTAAACAAACAAATAATGCTTGGGTGTACCGAGATCAAAATATATTAATATTTGTTAAAGGCCCTTATCAGCAGAGAGTTGATCATGTTTTACCCATGGATGAAGCAGGTTCAGTTGAGAAATTGCAAACAGGATTATCTGCCCCTATGCCTGGTACGATTATTAAAATATTAGCCGATAAAGGTGATTCGGTAATTGAAGGTCAAACGGTAATGATTCTAGAAGCAATGAAAATGGAACATACTATATTAGCTCCTTATACCGGGACAGTTTCTAATATATATTATTACGAAGGAGATCAGGTTAATGAAAATACAGAATTATTTGAGATGCTTCCTGTTGAAAAGTAATAATTAAACAAACTAATTTTGAGCTAAATTTCCTTAGGTGAATCAAACTAAAAATACTTAGGCAAAAGCAATGAATATGCCGAAAAAAGTAAGAATAGTAGATGTTGGTCCGCGTGATGGTCTCCAGTCGGAGAAGTTAATAGTACCAACTGAAACAAAAATTCAATTAATTCATCGTTTGGCAGCTGCTGGAATTCAGTCAGTAGAGTCTGGTGCATTTGTTTCTCCTAAATGGGTTCCTCAAATGTCTGATAGTGAAGATGTACTTAAGAGAATTACGCGGGTCGTGGGCACTTCTTATCCGGTGTTGGTACCTAACTTGAAAGGGTTTGAAAGGGCGCGTTTAGCCAATGTTGAAGAAATTGCTCTATTTAGCGCTGCTTCAGAAACTTTCTCCTTTAAGAACACTAATTGCACGATTAATGAAAGCATAGATAGGGCATTTGAAGTATGTGAGGCCGGTTTGCGGGAAGGTATGAAGGTTAGAGGCTATATATCTTGTGCATTAGGGTGTCCATATGAAGGAGAAATAGATATATTTAAGGTAGCTAAACTAGCGTCTGAGCTTAATAAAATGGGATGTTACGAAATAAGTTTAGGTGACACCATAGGTATTGGAACCCCAATTAAAGCAAAAAACATGCTAAGTGCTGTCGCTAATTTAGTGCCAATGGATAAACTAGCTCTGCACTTTCATGATTCTTATGGTCAAGCTTTAGCTAATATTTTAGCGTGTTTAGAGTTGGGTGTTTCGACAATTGATAGTGCAGTATCAGGTCTTGGAGGTTGTCCATACGCTCCTGGTGCATCCGGGAATGTAGCAACAGAAGATGTATTATATATGCTAAATGGATTAGATGTTGAAACTGGAATTGATTTCAAGGCTGTTATCTCTGCAGGTGAGTACATCTGTAATGCATTGGGTAGGACTACAACTTCAAAAGTTTCTCAAGCATTTCTAGCTACTAGCCAATAGATTATATTAAATAATACATTAATAATTTTAAATATGTCACTTAATATCATAAAACTTGCTGTAGGAGTTGAATCATTACTTCACTTTCAACAGCGTCAAAAAATTAGACTTGCTAATTATAAAGATAGTGATCGTAAAGTGTATAGGGTCTTAACTCGAAATACGCCAAAGCGTGCGGAAGAAATAATTAAGTATGGAGGTTCTTTATACTGGGTTGTTAAAGGGTATATCCTTGTTAGACAAAAAATTGTTTCTATAGAAGTTAATGAAAATAATGATGGTAATAGACGCTGTGCTATTTATCTCGAGCCTAAATTAGTAGGAGTTGTTTCCAAACGGACTAGGCCTTTTCAGGGTTGGCGCTATCTGAATGATAGTAACGCTCCACCTGATTTGCCAGAAGGATTTAATTCAGAAAATAACATGCAATCGGAATTAGCTTTAGAACTAAAAGAATTAGGATTATTATAACCTTTGCTTTTAAAAAGGCTTATAAATATATTACAATTATCATTTAAAAAGTTAAACATCTACCTTTTCTCTAGGTTCAAATCTTACGATTAATAAGACTGGAGGATGATTTTGATTAAAAATATTATTACTAGGGTACTGGCGGAACCAGAAGAATGGAATAAAATAGGAGGTGGTGTTATGGATTGTGATGAATCTGTAATTGTCCTGCGCGAAAGCCTTCAAGAAATAGAAATTATGTGCCAAGAAGCTCTTGAGGATGCAATATTAATGGACGTATCTGAACACCAGTTTCGCGAGGTTTTACAAAATATTATAAAAGGGCTGGAAAACCCATATCATAATTTACGAGAAGGTAAATAAAGGCGTTATTTTTATTAGTTTATAATTCAAAATTTACAGGAGGAATATGAGAAAAAAAATTGCTATTCTAGGAACCGGAGCCAACGGTGCTTCTATTGCTGCTGATTTAACAGTTGCAAATTTTGATGTTGTACTTATCGACCAATGGCCTGCACACGTTGAAGCAATGCGTAAAAATGGTCTAACTATTGAAATGCCAGAAAGCACATTACATACATCTGTTGATGCATATCATTTATGTGAGATTTGTACTTTTGATGACAAATTCGATTATGTTTTTTTACTTATGAAGGCATATGACACAACATGGGCATGTCAACTCATAAAGCCTTATTTGAATGAAAACGGACTTATTATTGGTGTTCAAAATGGTATGACAATCGATGCCATTGCTAGTGTTGTCGGTATGAGTAGAACCATGGGATGCGTTATTGAAATATCTTCTCAAATGTTTAACCCTGGTATTGTGCAAAGGCAATCTCCACCAGACAGATCATGGTTTACAGTCGGTAGTATTGATCAAAAAAATGTTAGGCAAGAAACTGAGGTTCAAAAAATACTTTCTCATTCGGGTGTAACGGAGATTACTTCTGATATTCGCTCTGCAAAATGGATGAAGCTTATTAGCAACTGTACAACTCTTGCCACTACAGCAATATTTGGTGTTCCTATTGCAGAGGCTGCAAATATACCAAAGATGCGTGAATTAATGGTGCAGAGCGGTTCAGAAGCATTAATCGCAGGGCAAGAATTAGGGTATGAGATAGAACCAATATTTGGACTTAGTAATGACGATGTGCGTAATACAAATGACCTAGTAGAATTATTATTAAACAAATTAACTAGCAAATATATACTTCCCGATACAATTACTACAATTTTACAAGACCATATAAAAAATAGAAAAAGTGAAGTTGAAGATATAAATGGGTGGGTGGTTTCACAAAGAGAAAGCACAGGGAAAACCGCACCAATAAATGCAGCTATATTAGAGATTTCTTCAATGATCAAAAAAGGTGAAATTGAACCAGGACCTGAAAATATAGATTTATTGAAAAAACTTATAAATACATAAAAATTTAAATGAACAACTAATTATGTACATTACTTTATAATATAAATAGTATATTTATAATCTACTTTGCTAAATTTAATCCCAATTTTCTGCATAGCCAAAATTACGTGCGGCGTATTCAGAATGAAAATCTTGAAATTTTATTGGTGAATACCTTGATGACGAGTCGTGTTTCTGGCATGACGGAATGCATTGAATAATTGTATCTATATTAGGGTACAAAAAGAAGATATTTGAATATCTACATTCTGTTGAATCTGCACATACACGATGTGGTGTTGCTATATACTCATCATTAATCCATCTAACCAGTGTATTGCCGGTGTTTACAAGAATTGCTTCTGGTAGAACTGGCTGTTTTATCCAATTACCATCTTGTGTAAGAATTTCTAAACCTGGCCGTGTTGCAGGGGGTATTAGTGATAAAAACGAAATATCACGGTGTCCTGGTAGGGTAATTTTATCTATATTTTTATCAACTGCTGGGTAGAAAGCAATTCTAGTCATAGAACTCGACCGTTCAAAATATGAGTCAAAATAATGATCTGGCATTTGAAGGGAAACTGATAAGGGTTTTAAAAGCTTAAGGGCTAGCTTTTCAAAGGTTTTATGGAATTCCATAAAGTCCTCATGTAGACCCGGTGCAATCCTTGGGTCAGGCCACTTATTATGTCCTCTAAATCTTCGGTTTTTACCAAAGTCAGGGTCACTGGAGTCAAGGTCTGTGGTGAACTTAAACGCTTCGCTAATCTGAGGCCTAGTCGCCGTTTTTCGATTTTCAAAAGTATCATTATGAACGGAAACATTAGGCGGCATATAACCGCATTGATGCTTGTTCATTCGAACTTTCATTTTTTCTGACATGGGTAAGTTAAAAAATATTTTCGATTTATCGAAAGCTCTGTCAATTATAGATTTGTCCATATTGTGATTAACTATGAAAAAAAATCCGATTTCTTTACAAGCTTGATTTATTTGTTCAGCAACCAGATTTACGGAATTCTTTTTACCGGCTAGCATTGCACCAATATCGATGATTGGTATTTCATCAGTTTTAGCGAGTGAATTATTAGGAGTTAATGTGTCTTTATTAATTTTAAGTTGAGCTATCATTAGTGATCCTTATCAAGGAAAATAGATTACTTAATCGTATAATAACTAACTTTTAAATTATTATTGATTAATCCCAGTTTTCAGCATAACCAAAATTTCTTTCACAGTAACCTGCATGAAATTCTCCAAAGGTGAAAGGCTTATACTTTTGAGAATTTATTTTACTAAAACAAGTAGGTAAACATTCTAGAAGCAAACTAACATCTGGATAAAGGAAAAATATATTTGAATATCGTGCTTCCTTAGAGTTAGCTCTAACTCTATGTGGAGTTGCCAAGTAACGATCATTTGCCCAACGCACTAATACAGTTCCGGTATTAACTAGTACGGCGTTTTCTACTACAGGTTGCTGAATCCATTGACCGTCTTTCATCATGATTTCTAAACCTGGACGCGATGCTGGTGGAATAAAGGAAAGAAAGGAGCTATCTCTATGGCCAGGAAGAGACACCTGGTCATATGTATCGTCTATGGCAGGGTAATAAGCAATTCGTGTCATGGAACTAGATCGTTCAAAAAAAGGGTTAAAAAAATCAGATGCCATGTCAAGTGATGCGGCAAGTGGTTCAAGTAGTGATACAGCTAGGTTTTGGAAAGCCATATGAAAATCCATGAACGCTTTATGAAGCCCTGGTGAAACATTGGGGTCTGGCCATTTGTTATAGCCTCGAAACCTTATGTTTTGACCAAAATCTGGATCATCAGAATTTAAATCAAACGAAAATTTAAAAGCTTCACTTCTCTGAGTATTTAATGCGGTTTGTCTGTTTTCAAAAGTGTCGTTATGAACGGCAACATCTGGTGGCATATATCCACATTGATGACGGTTTTGTCTTACTTTAATTTTTTCATTCATAGGAAGTGAAAAATATTTTTCTGAGTGCTCAAAGGAACTGTCGATAATTTTCTGGTCTATATTATGATTGATAACGAAGAAGAAACCAATTTCATTACAAGCACGTTTTAGTTGAATCGAAACATCTTGTATTGCCTCTTTTTTACCATCGAGTAAATTGCCAATATCTATAATAGGTATCTGCCTATTAGAAGTATTTAATAGTGACTTAGGTGTATCTACTTGGACGTTCATAATAAAGTCCTTTTATAACCTGATATTATTCTATTTTGATTTGTAACTATAAATAATAAAGCTGCTAGTAATTATATTACGTATTATAAATCTAAAAAACCATTGGTATTAATTATCTGGAGATTAAGTTTAAAATATAATAATATAGATGTTATTAAATTGTATATAGTTAACTAATTTTGAAAGGCTCTAACGTTGCAAATAGTAAATTCAGTCTGTCCTCATGATTGTCCGAGCACTTGTGCTCTAGAAGTTGAACGTCTAGATCAAAAAACTATTGGACGAATACGAGGGGCACCCGGTAATCCATATACTGCTGGAGTAATATGTGCCAAGGTTGCTCGTTATTCTGAACGTATTCATCATCCTGATCGATTGCTCACTCCCTTACGTAGAATTAAAGATAAGGGCATAGGGTTAGATTCTTTTAAGCCTATTTCTTGGGAAGAAGCCCTGGATGAGGTGGCTGAACAATTTATCAAAGCGGAGCAAAAATATGGATCGGAATCTGTTTGGCCATATTTTTATGCTGGAACTATGGGTTTAGTACAGCGAGATGGTATAGATCGTTTACGTCACGTAAAAAAATACTCTCGGCAACATTCAACTTTTTGTATTACTCTTGCGGATGCTGGATGGAAAGCTGGTGCCGGTGCAAAGCGTGGTTTGAATCCTTTAGAGATGGCGTTTTCAGATTTAATTGTTATCTGGGGAACTAACCCTGTGAATACGCAAGTAAATGTAATGACTCATATTACTAGAGCTCGAAAGGAACGAGGTGCAAAAATTGTTGTGGTAGATCCTTACCGTAATGCAAGTGCTGAACAAGCCGATGTCCATCTCATGCTAAACCCGGGAACTGATGGCGCTTTGGCGTGTGCTGTTATGCATGTTTTATTTAAGGAGGGCTATGCAGATAAGAGTTATATGACTCGTTATACCGATTCTCCAGAAAAATTAGAAATACATTTAAAAGACAAAACCCCTGCTTGGGCTGCTGACATAACTGGTTTATTAGAAGAGGAAATAATATCATTTGCTAGAATGTACGGGCAGACTCAAAAAAGTTTTATTAGATGCGGATATGGATTCACTAGAAGTAGAAATGGTGCAGCACAAATGCACGCTGTTAGTTGCTTGCCTGCTGTAACTGGGGCTTGGCAATATCATGGTGGTGGAGCCTTATATTCAAATGCAGCACTTTATAATATTGATTCTACATTGATTATGGGTCTTGATCAGTTAGATAAAAATATTCGTGTGTTGGACCAGTCCAGAATTGGAGAAATTCTTAATGGAAATGTTGATGATCTAGGAGACGGTCCTCCAGTTAAAGCCTTATTGATTCAAAATACCAACCCTATGAATGTTGCTCCCGACCTCTTAAGAGTTAGGCAAGGAATGCAACGAAACGATTTATTTATTTGTGTTCATGAACAATTTCTTACTGAAACTGCTGAAATGGCAGATATAGTATTACCAGCTACAACTTTTTTAGAGCACGATGATATGTACACTGGTGGGGGGCATACTTATTTTCAGGTAGCAAAACAAATTGTAGAACCAATAGGGCTATCTCAGTCTAACCATTGGGTTCATTGTGAACTAGCTAAACGTTTAGGTGCTGAGCATCCAGGGTTTGAAATGTCGGCCTGGGAAATAATTGAGTCCACTCTAAAGATCTCTGGCTATCCAGATGCAGAAACAATTTATAAAGAGAACTGGTTTGATCGAGATTTACCTTTTGAAGAAGCACATTTTCTAAATGGGTTTGGACACACTGACGGAAAGTTTCATTTTGATGCAAGTTGGTCTGATTTAGGTTCCTTACATGAATTAATGAACGGTATGCCTGATCATTTTAATATAATCGATAATACTTCAGCAGATTATCCATACCGTTTAGTTACTGCTCCATCTAGAAATTATCTAAATAGTACTTTTGCAGAAACGAAGTCATCTATTAAAAAAGAAGGTCGTCCCGTAGCTAAAATTCATCCAAATGTATGTAAGGAATTGGACCTCAGTGATGGCGATTTAGTACGTATAGGAAGCAAATTATCTTCAATTGTTATTCATGTTCATTCATTTGAAGGAGTACAACCTAAGACTATAATTATTGAGGGTATATGGCCAAATAAGTCATTTATCGAGGGCACGGGTGTTAATGCTTTAGTTAGTTCAGAACCTGGAAGGCCTAATGGTGGTGCCGTTTATCATGATACTTCTGTTTGGATAAAAAAGTATAAAAATATTTAAAGTGGATATACATTTTAGAGTAATTAAATAAAAATTTTTTATATATATTATAGGTAATATTTATCTAAGAGGTCGGTGTGTTATTATGAACACAGAAAGTAAAAATATATCTAAAACAAAGACGACAGATTCTGAGGTAGAAGCTTTTCTAACTAAGGCATCAGAGGTTAGTAGCAACAAAGATTATAGGAACTGTGGTCGATTATTGTTTGCTATCGATGCCACTTTGAGTCGGGAACCGACCTGGGATATGGCTTGCAACATACAGTCAGAAATGTTTGTGGCAACACAAACGCTTGGTGGATTGGAAGTGCAGTTGGCTTTCTATAGAGGTTTCGGAGAAATGAAAGTAACAAAGTGGCTTTCTGATTCAGACGAACTAGTAAGTCGTATGAATAAAGTCCGCTGTATCGCCGGTCGTACACAGATACGTAAAGTTCTGAGGCATGCAATAAAAGAATCAAAAAGAAATCAAGTAAATGCATTGGTGTTTATAGGCGATGTCATAGAGGAAGATATTGACGATTTAGGGCATTTGGCTGGACAGTTGGGATTAATTAGCACGCCGGTATTTGTATTTCAAGATGGCGGCGAACCAATATCTCGAATGGGTTTTGAGCAAATTGCAAGGCTTTCGAATGGAGCTTATTGCCCTTTTGATTCAGGAAGCGCAGGGCAATTAAGTGAATTACTTAAGGCCGTAGCTATATTTTCTTCTGGCGGGCGTGCTGCCCTTGAAAGGTTTGGCAATGATGTTGGTGGAAAAGCACTACAAATTACACATCAAATACTAAATAGGAAATAACTATCCAATGTTGTCTTATTTAATAATAGGTATTGCTTTTATCTTGGGTGGCTATTTCATAGCTCGATGGTGGGTGCAGGCAGATATTCAACAAATACTAAAAATGTTACGATGGTCTGGGGCTATAATCGGTATTGTATTGCTTTGTATAATTGCTATATCTGGACGTTGGAATTGGTTGCCTGGATTATTGTTTATGGGAATTCCATGGTTGATTAGAAACCAAGCACGACGAACAATTAATAAAAATGCAAACGGACCAACTACCGGTCAAAAAAGCCAAATATCCACTTATTACTTACGGATGGAACTAGATCATGATAGTGGAGAAATGTCTGGAGAAGTTATAACTGGAAAGTATTCGGGGCTTAATCTTGGTGACTTAAATTTAAATCAACTCATTGAATTGATGAATGAATGTGTTCGCGATGATCAACAGTCCCGTATTGTTCTTGAAAACTATATGGATAGAAACCATTCAGTGTGGCGTAATAAAGCTGGTGAGAATTTTAAAGAAAAAAGTGATCATACAAACTCTAATAGTCCTTGGAATAGTGATGTAATGAGTCTAGACGAAGCTTGTAAAATTTTAGATATATCTCCTAAAGCATCTAAGGGTGATATAGAAAAGGCATACAGGAAAGCGATGAAGAAAGCACATCCTGATAACGGTGGGTCTGATTGGATGGCAGCTAAAGTTAATCAAGCTAAAGATTTTTTAGTAGATAATTAGAATTATATAAAATATCTTTGTACTAACTATTGCTAGCTCTCGAAACGCTATGGCAAAACAAACCATATATTTAGTATATTTTACTAGGTAATATTAATAACTATCAGGCAAAATTCTTATGAATAAACGTATAAGGAAGGCAATATTTCCTGTGGGCGGACTGGGCGTTCGTTTTTTGCCTGCTACTAAGGCCCTGCCGAAAGAAATGTTGCCAGTGGTTGATAGGCCCTTAATTCAATACGCTGTTGATGAAGCACGAGACTCTGGTATAGAGGAATTTATTTTTGTAACCGGTCGTGGCAAGACAGCAATTGAAAATCATTTTGATTATAGCTTTGAACTTCTTCAAACTCTCAAAGATCGTAATATGAAAGATGAGATAGAGGCTATGTTAGCACTGTCACCTAATCCAGGACAAATAGCCTATGTACGACAACAAGAGCCGCTTGGTCTAGGACATGCAGTTTGGTGCGCTAGACACTTGGTCGGTGATGAGGCTTTTGCTGTTATACTTGCCGATGATTTAATTCTAGCCGAGACACCATGTTTAAAACAAATGGTAGATGTATATGAAGAAAAGGGTGCTAATATTGTAGCTACTATGGAAGTACCAGAGGATCAAACCTCTAGATACGGTATAGTTGATACAGATTCAAATTCTGAATTATTACGAAAAATTACAGGTTTAATTGAAAAGCCTACGGTAGGTAATGCACCTTCCAATATAGCAATTATTGGAAGGTATATTCTACTTCCAGAAGTTTTTAATGAATTGGGTAAGAAAAAAGTGGGAGAGGGGGGGGAAATTCAACTGACTGATGCTTTGTCTTCCTTAATAGAAACCCAATCTTTTTATGGTTTAGATTTTAAAGGAAAACGTTTTGATTGTGGTAACAAGCTTGGATATCTAGAAGCAAATATAGCTTTTGCCCTGGAACGAGAGGACTTAGGTCCTGCTCTGCGTAAAGTACTTACAAGCTATGGTTTTTAAGTGATGCGAATAGTTATGGTAGGTACTGGTTATGTAGGTCTTGTATCAGGGGCTTGTTTCTCTGAATTAGGTTTGGATGTCACTTGCGTTGATAGTGATAAAGATAAAATTGATACACTTTTGGATGGTAGGCTACCCATCTATGAGCCAGGGTTAGATAGATTAGTAACAGATAATGTGAAAGCAGGCCGATTACATTTTACAAATGATTTATCTACAGCTGTTATAGGAGCAAAAGCTATATTTATTGCTGTTGGTACTCCATCTAGGCGAGGTGATGGACATGCTGACCTATCTTATGTTTACGCGGCTGCTGAGGAGATTGCTAAAAATGCCGATGAAGGAGCAATTGTAGTTACTAAATCTACTGTACCAGTAGGTACAGGTTCTCAGATTAAAAAAAGAATATCCGTAATAAGAAACGACGAATTAGAAGTTGCTGCTAATCCTGAATTTTTAAGAGAAGGATCTGCGATTAATGACTTCATGTATCCAGATCGAGTTATTATTGGAGTTGAATCTATCAGAGCTGAAGGTATCATGAATGATGTTTATAGTTTCTTATCTTTGAATAAGACGCCTGTTGTGATGACTTCTCTTGAAACAGCAGAAATGATTAAATATGCGTCAAACACATTTTTAGCTACAAAAATTACATTTATAAACGAATTCTCTGATCTGTGTGAAAAAACAGGAGCAGATATAAACGATGTTGCTTTAGGTATTGGTCTTGATGATCGCATAGGAAGAAAGTTCTTAAACGCTGGCCCCGGTTTTGGTGGATCTTGTTTCCCGAAAGATACCCGAGCACTCGTACAAACAGCACGAGATTATAAATCACCTATTACACTTGTTGAACAAGTTATTTCAATAAATGAACAACGTAAAATGGATATGGTTAGTAAAATTATTGAATCTTGTGGTGGGTCCGTTCTCAGTAAAAGAATTACTATTTTGGGCTTAACTTTTAAACCTAACACTGATGATGTCCGCGACGCTCCAAGCCTGGTGATTATTCCGGAACTGATTAAAGTAGGAGCATCAATTAGTGTTTATGACCCCAAAGGCATGTCTGAAGCCCATATGTATATCGATAATGTAAGTTGGAATGATGATCCATATAGTGCCATTGATGGAGCCGATGGAGTTGTGATATTGACGGAGTGGGACGAATTTAAATACCTAGACCTGGATAAAATAAAAAGACTTGTAAATACACCTCTCATTATAGATTTACGTAATATGTTTAGACCCGATGATATATTTAAAAAGGGCTTTGACTATGTTTCTATCGGTAGGAGTTCGGTTTATGGCGCAAATAAAAATAGATTATGATTTCTTACAAATTTAACCCTAGTATTTTACGCGAGTATGATGTTAGAGGCGTATACGGTGAATCTTTGACAGCTCAAGATGCTCAGATGTTAGGAATAACATTTGGTACGCGCGTTGTAGAAAGCGGAGGAGAAACTGTAGTTGTCGGTTTTGATGGTCGTATCACCAGTCCTGACTTATGCAATTCTTTAGTAAAAGGATTAGTAGGTTGTGGATTAAAGATTTATAACGTTGGTATGGGGCCAACTCCTATGCTTTCATTCGCCATTAAGCATTTAAATGCTGATGCGGGTGTGATGGTTACAGGTAGTCATAACCCTCCTGAATATAATGGTTTTAAAATGTCCTTAAATGGTGTTCCTTTTTATGGAAAGGATATTCAAGGTTTAGGGAAATTAGCAGTTTTAGGAGAGTTTATTGTAGGCTCTGGTTCAATTAAATTTATTGATATAAGTAAAGATTATATTAAACGTCTGGTGCAAGATTTCCAGAAAATTAAAATTAAATCGGTTGCATGGGATCCAGGAAATGGAGCAGCATGTAATATACTTAGTGATCTTCTAAAGTTTTTACCAGGTGAGCACTTCATTATTAATGAAATTATCGATGGAACATTTCCTGGTCACCATCCTGATCCAACAGTAGCTAGTAATTTAATTCAGTTACAAAATTTCGTTATAGAAAATAAATGTGATATTGGCATTGCATTTGATGGAGATGGTGATCGTATAGGAGCTGTGGATGGAAAAGGAAGAATAATTTGGGCCGACCAATTAATGATGCTTTTCGCCGAAGATATACTTAGGAATAGACCGGGTTCTTACATTATAGCTGATGTTAAATCTAGCAAGGTATTATTTGATGAAATAACCAGACTAGGTGGTAATGCGGTAATGTCTTCTACAGGACATTCATTGGTAAAATCTAAAATGACAGAATTATCTGCTCCATTAGCCGGTGAATTAAGTGGTCATATATTTTTCGCAGATTATTACTATGGTTTTGACGATGCATTATATGCGTCATTACGATTATTAGCTCTATTAGATCGTAGAGAAAAAACTTTATCTCAACTCTACGAGTTAATGCCTAAAATGTTTAACACCCCAGAAATTAGATTCTCTTGCTCAGAAAAACGTAAATTTATAGTAATTGAAGAAGTATCTGAAAGACTACTAACGTTGGGTGCCGAATTGTCGAAAATTGATGGAGTTCGTGTAACAACTAAAGATGGTTGGTGGCTATTACGAGCATCAAATACAGAAGATGCTCTAACAACTAGGTGTGAATCATATAGTCCTAAAGGTTTAATTAGACTTAAAAAACAACTAATTGAGCAGCTTAGTTTAAGTAATATATTAATTCCAGTAGAGTTAACGAACTAACTTATTTCTTTTCGACTCTGCTTGGTTAGTCTATAATAAGTTCGGTTTCAACAATTGAAAGGAGGTGGTCCAATGTCTAACGCAATGGTGAAGGTTTATGTCTATTTACGAGGCACTGGATATTTTCTGGATGAGAACCTTAAAAAATAAATCTCATAGAGGATATTTAATTAATATGGTGATTTCGTGATTAATTAGAATTATTATTCTGACTAAGACTTAATACTAGGGACTTAAGTTAGTATTAATTTGTCCTTCAATCACCTTACGTTTATAAAACGCCATCTCAGATTTATGTGATGGCGTTTTTTATGATATATTTGTTATATGTCTACTTACGGCATTTTACAAATAAGAGTCCTTTTTGTGTCATAACAAGATTATTTTCCTGATTATGTATGTGTCCAATCATTTCTATAAGTCCACGGTCTGGTTTACTTTTGGATAGTCTTGTTCCGAGTATTTCACAGAATGCAGATATAGTATCTTCTCCACGTATCGGCAAAAGCCAACTTATTTCAGCACCAGGAGAACCCATGCTTGCTACTCTGTTTAATAAACCATCATATAGCAAGCGCATATATACACTTCCCGTATGCCATCCGCTTGCTATAATTTCGCCATAAATTGAACTCCTTGCAGCATTTTCATCTGTATGAAATGTTTGAGGATCGAACTCATTAGCAAATTTAAGTATTTCCTTTTTTTTAAATGTATGTGAGCCAAGTTCAAAAGTTTGACCCCTACAGAAGTCTTCAAAATAGAGATCAGTCATCGTTGTGATAACGATGTTAATTTAATAATAAAAATAGTAGTTGTGTAATAGTTATTCATTTGGTGTAACAATTTTACATTCTCGCCCATTAACAAGAATTTGTTTGCATGATGCACGAGCCCCCATTTCGTTGAGGCCCATTAATCTTGTTCTAAATAATGTGTTATTAGATTTTGATACAGCTTGAATTTTTAGAGAAGCTGTAACCGGTAAATTTATCAATTTATGAACAGTATGGCTTCCTATATCACGGGCTTCTTTATATTTACTAAAAGCACCTATTTGTATACCCCAGTTAGTAGATGTCAGAGAAATTTCAATTTCTGACGAACTATTTTTTAACACCTTTGCTTCAATTTTGGGTATAAAATGTTTGGGTAAAGGTCTGGCCCTCAATAAAGAAAATGATTGAGCCCGCTCCCAAGAACGATTTAGAATTCTTTTCATTTGTCTATCTCGACGGTTCGCTGTCTTACCTCCAAAAACTACACCAATAAGTCTAGTGCCATCTCTTTTCGTTGATGCGACTAAGTTAAAACCCGAAGCATTTATATAGCCTGTTTTAATACCGTCTGTACCTTTATATTTTTGTAGAAGTTTATTATGATTCTTAAACACTTTTCCCTTGTAAACAAAAGATTGAATTGAAAAATAATTATAATATTTAGGCAATTTATTGATTAGTGTTTGAGCTAGTATCGACATATCACGTGCTGTACTTTTTTGTTGCTTGTGGGGTAAGCCGGAAGCATTTTTGAATGTCGTCTTTTTCATGCCGAGTTGATGCGCTCGTTTAGTCATTATTTTAGCAAAATTTGTTTCAGTGCCGGCCAATTCCTCGGCAAAAACAGTCGCGACATCATTTGCCGACTTTACTGAAATTGCACGGATTGCTTGCTCAACTGTAATTGTTTGTCCCGCTATTAAACCTAATTTAGACGCTGGCTGTTTGGAAGCTCTAATTGATACCTTTAATTTTTTGTTTAATTGCAGTGTACCCTTATTCAAGGCTTCGAAGACTAATAATAATGTCATCATTTTAGTTAATGATGCAGGATAGTTATAAGTATCAGCATTGCGTGAGTGAAGAACTTTTCCGGAGTGAGAGTCAATAACTATAGCGGCGTATCCTGCGTGAGCTGAGTGGCCAATAAAAATAGATAGCAATACGATGACAATTACAGCTACAGGAGCCTGTAGTGATCTAATTATAAAGTAAATGATTTGTTGAATTACCAAAACTTAGATTACCAGGTCATTAAATTTAAAAGTTCTAATTAGTTATATTTAAACGAATCACTGAGAGTCCAATTTTTGTTCTATAATTTTTTAATAAAATAAATAAATTAAGGTAATAAATTCAGTTATCTAGTATATAATTCTAGCAATTTTTAGAAAAATGACTTGGGTCCATAAAAATTAAGGTTTTGTCTAAAGTTATTTTTTCGGTAAGGGCTATTTCCCACTCTAAATACTGTCGCATTGCGTCTTCAACTCCCTCTAGATTGTCATAGGGTTTGTATAGAACGTCATTAGTTGGGCCAAGAATTTTAGATAATCCTATTTGCAATGGATAGTTATTTGCAGACCAGTTATTTGTTCCACCTTCTAATATGTAAATATCTTTTATATTAAGGCTCAATGCTAAATCATTAGCAGCTAATTTTGCTAAACTTTCATTGTTTGAAACAATTGCAATACGTTTAATTGGGAGTAAATTAATTATTTCTTCACATAATCTAGATCTCACTGACCAGTATGCTCCTGGTATATGGCCTTCTCTATATTTGAGGCTGCTGTCTATGTCTATTACTAGCGCTTCATTTTTGTTTATATAACTTTGTAACTGCTTGGGACTAATAAACTTTGCCCAGAAGGTTCCATAAATTCTTGACTGATGGGATTCAGAAGTGACTTGTTTAGACTTAATACTATCCGATAATACATGGACATCTTTCCATCCCATTTGAATTAACCAGGATGCAGTCATAATTGAACGTACTTCGGTGTCATCTATTAGAACTATTCTTGAGTTGCGGACACCTACATATGAATCTAAAGCCTGTACTAGTTGTCCACCAGGAGCATTTCTTGATCCAATCAAATGTGAGTGATTAAATTCAGTGGGAGAACGAACATCAAGTAAATACAATGTTGGCCCATTAATATTTCTTTTCCATTTAGTAAGGGTTTCAAAATTTACAAAATTTATATGATATTTTATAGCCACTAGGTTTGCAGCTTTTTTAGCTTTTTTTAAACCTAACTTTGATAGGGTGAGCTTATTTGAAGAACTACCATAAGAGAGATTAAAACCAGCTAAATGCCAGCCCATAGTTCCGTTTTCTAAGGCTAATACGTTATTGGGTATTCCTGCATTTATTAATGATTGTGCTCCAATAATACTTCTCGTTCTTCCTGCACAGTTAATAATAATTTCAGTTTCTGGATTAGATACTAAGTCATATATTCTATAAACAAGTTCGGCACCTGGGACATTGATTGCTCCAGGTATATTCATTCGCTCGAACTCTTCTGCAGGCCTAGAATCTATAACTGTAATGTTTTTGTTTGAATTTAAACGTTTTTTTAATTCTTTGGCTGTTATACGGGGAGTTTCATAATGTTCTTCAATATATTCTCCAAAAGCCTTGGAAGGTACATTTACTCCTTCAAATACTATATTCCCTTCGCTTTTCCACTTAGTCAAACCACCTTTGAGGAATGAGACATTTTGGTAACCCCAGTTTATAAGTTTAGTTGCTGCCTTAATCGTACCACTTTCATTAGTACCTAAATCCATTATAATTATCTGAGTAAACATTCTAGGTATTAGATCTGCGATAAGAAGTTCTAGGTGGCTTAAAGGAATACAATTAGCCAAAAGGATATGGCCCTGACTGAACTCGCCCTCTTCTCGAATATCAATTAGAGATATTTCAGTTTGTGATTCGAGTATTTTTTTAAGTGTATATGTAGAAATATTGTTTATCAAAGAAGTCTTCTGTCAAAAATAATAGATATTTTAATCTATATCATAATGTATATTTTTAGCTAAATGAAGAGACACTAAAGCAAAAAACAATTTAATTAAGTAGGATTTCCTTATGAGTTTGATGAAAATTACAGATTATCCTAAACAATTTCAACGTGGAAAAAAATCTGCTGATTATCAAAGTGTTGTAGATAAACTTTCTCAGGGTATTAATGGGATAGATATTGCTTATGGTGAAGATATTTATCAAAGAATAGCACTATTTGTTCCAGAGAAACCAAACGGTATTGTTTTAGTTTATATTCATGGTGGTCGTTGGAGTTACGGCTTTAAAGAATCAGCTGCCTTTATGGCACCTACTTTCAATTCTGCAGGTATAACTTTAGCTAGCATAGGGCATAGGCTTTATCCAAATCGCTATAAATCAGGGATTTCAGATGTATCAACAGCTATTGATTGGTTAGTTAAATATCTGGGTGAATACGGAGTTGATATAAATAAATTATTTATAAGTGGGCATTCATCCGGAGGTCATTATGCGGCACAACTATCAGTTACCTATGACTGGTTAGATAAACATAAATTACCTTATGATCTACTAAGTGGTTGCTTACCAATATCGGGTGTATATGACTTAACTGAGAAAGGATATAAAGGTGAGGGTCGACCACCATGTTTACCGGATGGTAGTGATGGGGTTTTTGAAAGCCCTATGTTTAGAATGGATAAACTTATTATTCCGTTTTTAATTACTTATGGAAGTAATGATTATAGCTTTCTTATACCTCAAGCTAAAGAATTTGCCTTGTCCATTAGTGAGCATGGAGGAGAAGCAGAGACTCTTGAGCTACAGGGTAAAAATCACTTTACTGTTCATTGTGAGGGAGCTGCCAGTGATGGCGAGTGGATTAATAGGGCTATTAAATGGATTAGACAGCACTAGATTAAACTTAAGTATAGTTATTATGATTTTTTAGTTATAATTGACCTATAGGTGTTAGCTTTGAGCATAAGTTACTTCTAATTAAAAGGTTAGTTATACACTCATATTAACCTTTAAATCTTATTTTTCTGTATTATTTTAATGTTAGTTAAAAATAACAACTGTAACAATTAAATGATGAAAATACTTAAAAGAGTGCAAAATGTTAAACTCAATCAGGATAATGATAATTCTGATGATAATGGTCAGAGTGAAACTGGCGTTGCAACAAAAATAAGATCTAATACACAAAAACCATCTATGTATAAAGTTTTACTCTTAAATGACGATTATACCCCGATGGAGTTCGTTGTTGAAATTCTTGAACGTTTTTTTAGTAAGCAGGGTGAAGAAGCAGTTCAAATTATGTTGCATGTCCACCAAAAGGGAGTAGGGGTGTGCGGTGTTTTCACATATGAGGTGGCTGAAACAAAAGTAACGCAAGTCGTTGACTATGCTCGTGCGAATCAGCACCCTTTACAATGTACGTTAGAAAAAGATTAACTTAGAAGATTTGTTTTATTTTTTATTTTCTAGAGGCAGTTTTATAAAATGTTGTCGAATAATTTAGAAAACACATTACACCGAGCTTTGGCTATGGCTAATGAACGTCATCACGAGTATGCAACATTAGAACATCTTTTGCTTTCTTTAACAGAGGATCAGGATGCTATTTCTGTTCTGAGGGCATGTGGAATTGATATAAGCGTTCTTAGAATAAATTTATCAAGTTATATTGATGAAGAGCTATCAGGTTTGATTACAAATCGTTCTGATGAAGCGAAACCCACTGCAGGATTTCAGAGAGTTTTACAAAGGTCAGCTATACACGTTCAGTCTTCAGGTAGGGAAGAGGTAACGGGAGCCAATATACTTGTCGCGATGTTCTCTGAGAGGGAAAGCAATGCTGTCTACTATCTTCAAGAACAGGAAATGACACGGCTTGATGCAGTTAATTATATTTCACACGGTATAGCTAAGGTGCCTGGTCATGATAAAGAGGAATCTGTCACGGGTATTGATAGTGAGGACGAAAATCCTCCTGTTAAAAAAGGAAAAGAAGCACTAGATACATATTGTATAGACTTAAATCAAAAATCTCGAGATGGGCTTATTGATCCACTTATAGGTAGAGAACTCGAGGTCGATAGAACTATTCAGATACTAGCTCGGCGTCAAAAAAATAATCCACTGTACGTTGGTGAGCCTGGTGTTGGTAAAACAGCAATAGCCGAAGGTTTAGCTAAACGTATAGTTGATAAGAAAATACCTAAGGTTCTTGAAAATTCTGTTATTTATAACCTAGATATGGGTTCCCTTTTAGCAGGTACGCGTTATCGAGGCGACTTTGAAGAACGTTTAAAAGCTGTAATGTCTGAGATTGAATCAATTGATGGAGCAATACTATTTATAGATGAAATTCATACCATTATCGGAGCTGGTGCTACGTCAGGTGGAGCAATGGATGCTTCAAACCTACTCAAGCCAGCGCTAGCAGGTGGACGACTACGTTGCATAGGTTCTACTACATACAAAGAATACCGTAACTACTTTGAGAAAGATCGGGCATTAACTCGCCGTTTCCAAAAAATTGATGTTAATGAACCCTCAATTGATGATGCCATTAAAATTCTAAGAGGATTAAAGCCATATTATGAAGACCATCACGGAGTAAAATATACAGAACACGCAATAAAGAGTGCAGTTGAGTTAGCCGCCCGCTATATTGGTGATCGTAGATTACCTGATAGCGCAATAGATGTTATTGATGAGGTCGGCGCAGCACAATCTCTATTACCACCGTCTAAACGTAGGAAAACGTTAGGCATTAAAGATGTAGAAACAGTAGTTGCTAAAATTGCTAGAATTCCACCAAAAACAGTTAATAGGGATGATAGAAATACATTACGAAATCTTGACCGAGATTTGAAAACTATGGTGTTTGGTCAAAATTTAGCAATTGAAGAACTGTCAAATGCTATAAAGTTATCTCGAGCTGGATTACGTGGTGCAGAAAAGCCGATAGGTAGTTATCTGTTTTCTGGTCCTACTGGAGTAGGAAAAACTGAAGTAGCTCGACAACTAGCAATAGCTCTTGGTATAAATCTTACAAGATTTGATATGTCGGAGTATATGGAGCGTCATTCAATATCTCGTCTAATAGGAGCTCCTCCAGGTTATGTGGGATTCGATCAAGGGGGGCTGCTAACTGATTCAATCGATCAGCATCCTCATAGTGTTTTGCTACTTGATGAAATTGAAAAAGCACACCCTGATCTATTCAATATTTTGTTACAAGTAATGGATCATGGAAAACTAACAGATCACAATGGTAAAACTATTGATTTTAGAAATGTCATACTAATAATGACAACAAATGCAGGGGCTACTGATTTAGCTAAGCCTGCGATTGGATTTGGAAGTTCCAAAAGAGAGGGGGAGGATGTTGAAGCAATTAATCGTATGTTCTCGCCAGAATTCCGAAATAGACTTGATGCTATGATAGGCTTTAAAAACTTAAGTCCTTCTGTAATGAGTCGGGTAGTTGATAAATTTATAATTGAGTTAGAAGTGCAGCTTCACGATAGAGACGTTACAATTGAATTGGATAATCAAGCGCGTAAGTGGTTAGGAAAACGGGGCTATGATGAGTTATATGGAGCAAGGCCATTAGCTAGAGTTATTCAAGACCAAGTAAAAAAGCCATTGGCTGATGAACTACTGTTTGGAAAGCTTTCTAAAGGCGGGTCAGTCAAAGTTTCTGTAGTAAATAATAAACTATTTTTTAAAGTTAAAGCTTCAAAAAGCGTAAAAGTTGTCAAAGAAAAAAATAAAAAACTAGGTAATAAAAAAATAGAAAAGAGCGCACTTATTGGGAAATAAATAGACATAATAACTTAAGTGTTTTTCTGTCTGTATGGTGAATGTTCATTCGTTTTCAATATTTCCCATTCAACTTCACGTTTCTCTTCCCGGCAAAAATTCTCGACTGCATCTCTAAAAGAATTATTTGGTATATAATGGGCACTATAGGTTTCAACAGGTTCGTAACCTCGTTGTATCTTATGGGGGCCTTGGGTTCCTGCTTCTACACGAGATAAGTTATTGGCTATTGCAAAATCAATTGCCTGATAATAACAAGTTTCAAAATGTAGGAATGGAAAATCTTGTATACATCCCCAATTGCGACCGTATAAGGCATCGGAACTGCACAGATTTAGCGCCCCAGCAACCGGTGTATCCCCCAGTTCAGCAATCATTAAAACAATACTATCCCCAAGACGCTCTTGGAGAGCTTCAAAGAAAGCTCGTGTAAGATATGGATATCCCCACTTTCGGTCGTATGTATCTACATAAAAGCGATAAAAAGAATCCCAATGCGATGCTTTGATATCTTCTCCGACATAGGGTCTAACAACTATATTTTGCTCAAAAATTGAGCGTCTTTCTTTACGTATAGCCTTACGTTTTCTGCTGGTAAGTTCATCGAGAAAATCTTCAAAAGAATTATAGCCCCGATTATGCCAATGATATTGGCGACCTATTCGTTGTACCCATCCTGATTTTCCCATTAAATCCCATTCGTATTCTGTAGAAAATGTAACGTGCACTGATGATAGGTTCAGTTTTAAACATACAGCTTCTAGAGCTTTGATTAGAGATAATTTTGAGTCCTCTGTCAGGCTTGAACTATTTGTTAATAATCTAGGTCCAGTTATGGGTGCAAAAGGAATTGAAACCTGCATTTTGGGATAGTAATTTCCTCCGGCTTGTTCCCAAGCATTAGCCCAGCCATGGTCAAATACATATTCACCTTGTGAATGGCTTTTAATATATAGCGGTGACGCTGCTATTATCTTCTTTTTTTCATCTTCTATAATTAGGTGATGTGGAAGCCAACCTGTTCGTTGAGTGGCACAGTCTGTTTCTTCAAGTGCAGTCAAGAATTCATGGCTAATAAAAGGATTTTCATTTCCTGCTAGTGAATTCCAATCCTTGGCTGAAATATCTGATATATTCTCAACTATACGAGCTATATAGGAACCCTTGCCATCGGCCATTATCAGTGCTGCTTAGTGAGAAATGGAATTAAATAATTAGAGAACTATTTTAGTTTTTTAAAGAACCTAATTATAATATTTTATTATCATATTACTATTTGTATGTAACCATTAAAATATTTCAAATACTGCTTCTATCTCTACACATACATTCAGAGGAAGAGAAACAACTCCAACTGCGGCTCTAGCGTGACGACCATTTTCTCCAAAAACATCTACTAGTAGATCTGATGCTCCATTAATTACTTTTGGGTGCTCTGTAAAATTTGGAGTACATGCAACGTAGCCAGTTATTTTAACTACTTTGTTGATTTTATCTAAATCACCGTCTAGTGCTGTTCGGCTAAGAGCTAATATTGAATAGCAGCATTGTCTAGCTGCAGCTATTGCTTCTGTAATACTAATGTTCTCTCCTACTGTTCCTATGTGGGAAGGTTTTCCATCTATTATTGGTATTTGCCCTGATAATAAAAAAGGTACGTAATTGGCGACTGGTGAATTCCCTGTCTGCAGAGATATTCCTAATTTATCTAAACGTTGGTCAGTTTTACTGGTCAAAAATTGTACTCCTATCATATATCTAATAAAATCTAAAAAAAATGGAGGTGTGCAACATGCACACCTCCGAGTTCAGGGAGGAAATTGGCCCTGCGCCAGGGAGAGAGTTGGCGCGGGCCACGAATCCGGGACTAGGTATGTCCATTCCTGTCCCGAATCTCTTTAGCTACACCCGTTAGTAGTTCCGCAGGTGTCGCATTTTAAACATGTTCCGTTTCTTATCATCGTAAAATTACCACACTCAATGCAGGCATCGCCTTCGTATCCTTTCATACGTGCAGTACGAATACGTTCAGTACGTTCCTCTTGGACAACATATTCTAGATCTAGTTGTTTTCCAGAAGTAGCTGGTAAAGTGAGCACTTCTGCTTGAGAGCCACTAACATCATTTGTGCCCGTAGCTGCATCAATATTTGTACCGAGCTCAGAATTGTTAAATGAATTAGGGGTTTGCCGACCACCTTCTATGACTGATAAGCTTCCTCTCACATATCCGTTACTAATGGCATAATCATTAGTAACTTTATCTGTTTGAAATGATTCATCTGATTCTCCACGTCCCATAGTATCTGGTTCTAAGTCATCGATTTCTACGTGAGCTAGGTCGTGGCGCCCCATATAACTTATGGCAACTTCTCTAAATACGTAGTCAAGAATTGAACTCGCCATTTTTATAGCATCGTTACCTTCTACAGGCCCTGATGGTTCAAACCGTGTAAATGTATAAGCGTCGACAAATTCCTCTAGAGGAACTCCATATTGAAGACCTATTGATACTGCTATTGCAAAATTATTCATTAGTGATCGGAAAGCAGCTCCTTCCTTATGCATGTCAAGGAATACCTCGCCTAATGTACCATCGTCGTATTCTCCAGTTCGAAGATAAACCTTATGACCACCTACAATTGCTTTTTGTGTATATCCTTTGCGTCTATCGGGTAGCCTTTTTCGTGCTACTTCTCTCTCAAAAACTTTTTCAGCCAATCGTTTTGCCACCATCTCGGCACGTTCATCATTCGGTGCTTCTATGATATCTTCAACTGAGATATCTGAATCATTATCGTCTTCAAGTATCTGAGCTTGAAGTGGTTGGCTCAATTTTGAGCCATCACGATAGAGTGCATTAGCCTTTAGTCCAAGTTTCCAAGAAAGTAGATATGCATTTTTGCAATCGTTTACAGATGCCTTGTTAGGCATATTTATAGTTTTAGATATAGCACCACTAATAAAAGGCTGAGCTGCTGCCATCATCTTTATGTGGCTCTCTGTTGATAAGAATCTAGTGCCAATCTTTCCACAAGGATTTGCACAATCAAATACTGGCAAATGATCAGGCTTTATGTAGGGAGCACCTTCAAGAGTCATTGCTCCGCAAACGTGGATATTTGCTAATTCAATTTCATCTTTCTCAAATCCTATGTGTTTAAGCAGGTTAAATGAATAATTATCTAATAACTCCAAACTAATACCTAAGGTTTCAGTGCAGAACACTTCTCCTAGTGTCCATTTATTAAAAACAAACTTTAGATCAAATGCATCGGTTAATGCATCCTCGATTGCTTCTATCTGTTTTTTTTGAAAACCTAACTTAGTAAGTGATTTAACATTTATATTTGGAGCATTTTTTATAGATCCATGGCCAACTGCGTAGTTTATTATTTCAGTCACCTGTTTGGCGTCATAGCCCAAAGTAACTAGTGCCTCTGGAACCATATGGTTTATAATTTTAAAGTAACCTCCTCCTGCTAATTTTTTGAATTTAACCAATGCAAAATCAGGTTCTATACCTGTGGTGTCGCAGTCCATGACGAGTCCAATTGTACCGGTAGGTGCTATTACGGTTGTTTGAGCATTACGAAAGCCGTTTTGTTCGCCAAGTCTCAGTGCAAGATCCCAAGCTTTTTGTGCCGCATCTACGAGCCTTTTGTCTGGACAATTTTTTGCGTCGAGAGGTACTGGAGAAGTAGATAAATTTTCATAGCCAGATTTATTGCAATAAGCGGCGCGGCGGTGGTTTCGTATTACCCGTAGCATGTCTTCAGAGTTCTTAGAATAACCTGGAAAAGAACCGATTTCTCCTGCTATTTCAGCAGAAGTAGCGTATGATATAGCAGTCATGATAGCAGTAATAGCGCCACATAAGGAACGCCCTTCATCGCTGTCATAAGAGATGCCAGAAGCCATACATAGCCCCCCGATATTGGCGTATCCTAAGCCAAGTGTTCTATACTCATAGCTTCTTCGCGCAATTTCTTTAGATGGGAATTGCGCCATTAAAACTGAAATTTCGAGAGTTAATGTCCATAATTTAACGGCGTGCTCGAACGTTTCAAGATTAATATCTCCATCTTCTTGTCTAAATTTAAGCAGATTTAAAGAAGCCAAGTTGCAAGCAGTGTTGTCTAAGAACATATATTCTGAGCAGGGGTTTGAGGCATTTATGCGACCTGACTGAGGGCAGGTGTGCCAATCATTAATTGTGGTGTCAAACTGAAGGCCAGGATCTGCACTAGACCAAGCAGCTGACCCTATTTTTTCCCAGAGCTCTGCAGCCTTAACCGACTTACTTATACTGCCATCTGTACGTTGTCTTAGGTCCCATGTTTGATCATTTTGAACGGCATTAAGAAAAGAATCTGTTATTCTAACAGTATTGTTTGAGTTTTGTCCCGATACTGTTTTATAAGCTTCTGAATCCCAGTCGGTATTAAAAGATGGGAAATGTATTTCTTTGTAGCCCTGGCGCGCATAATCAATAGTTCTTTGAATATAGTTTTCTGGCACTGAATCTCGACGAGCTAATTTAATACACTTTTTTAGCGTGACGTTCTCAGATGGATTAAATCGTTCGTCAGAAGTAACATCTGCGTCCGTTGAGCTACAAGCATCCATAATAGATGTTAGATGACGTTTGCATATCTTTGAACCAGTAACTAGAGAAGCAACTTTTTGTTCTTCAATAACTTTCCAATCGATAAATTCTTCGACGTCGGGATGGTCTATATCTACAACTACCATTTTAGCAGCCCGTCTTGTAGTACCTCCTGATTTTATTGCCCCGGCTGCTCTATCTCCAATTCGCAAAAAGCTCATTAATCCGGATGATTTTCCTCCTCCTGAGAGAGCTTCTCCTGATCCTCTTAAATTAGAGAAGTTTGTACCGGTACCAGAGCCATATTTAAAAAGTCTTGCCTCACGTACCCAGAGGTCCATTATTCCACCTTCAGTAACCAAGTCATCTGATATTGACTGAATAAAACACGCATGTGGCTGCGGGTGTTTATAAGCACTCTTGGATCGAGTTAGCTTTCCTGTTTGGTAATCTACGTAATGATGTCCTTGTCCTGGGCTATCAATGCCGTATGCCCAGTTTAAACCCGTGTTAAACCATTGAGGACTATTTGGTGCAGCCATTTGATTTGCGAGCATATAGCATGATTCATCAAAATATGCTTTTGCATCATCTTCACTGTCAAAATATCCTCCTTTCCAGCCCCAATATGCCCATGTGCCTGCCAACCTATTAAAAACCTGCTTAGAACTATTCTCGCTAGTGTATCTTTTATTATCTGGAAGTTTGTTCAGTGCTATTTCATCACCAACACTGCACCATAAAAATTCTGGAATTGCATCTTCCGGAACTTTTCTAAGTTCTTCTGGAACACCAGCCTTTCGCAAATATTTTTGAGCTAATATATCAGAAGCTACTTGGCTCCATTTCTCAGGCACTAATATATCTTTCGCGGAAAAGACCACTGAACCGTCTGGATTTCTTATTTCACTGTTCGTTTTACGGAACTTTATAAGATTATAGGGATCTTTACCCTTTACCGTAAAGCGGCGATTGATCCGCATATGAAAATCCCCCAATATACATTGAACGAATATTAAGGGTGTTAATCGTCCACTAGGTCCAGTTTACCACTACAGTTCATGTTTTATCCCCTAACTGTTCGCGGTGCTATCCGAGTCGTATTTACTAACAAACTACTTTTATTTATTAACACTACTACATCTCGGATATCTTGTAGGCTATACTACTACATATTTGAGTAGCAACTATATTTTGTGTGTTATTAAATTTAGGAGGAAAATATAGTATTTACTAATCCGCGACTCCTATAATTACTGCGACATCTTAATGGCTAGACCTAAACGTCGCTGAGTGCGATATTTGTATGGTATAGAGGGGACTCGGACGTCGTTGGTGCAGACATTTAATGAATTGAATTGGAAAATACTATTATGACGCCGCTTGGCACGCTTATAAAAACCTGGATTTCCGGAATTAAAGTTGGGGAAGATACATTTGGTAATTGTTACTATCGAGGTAGAGGTCGGTCTGGATACAATAGGGAAAGAAGATGGGTGATTTATAAAGGAGCTTCTGAGCCGAGTAAGGTTCCACCCGAATGGCACGCTTGGCTCCATCATACAGTAGGTGCCCCCTTGACTGATACAGAAAGACATCCTTGGCAAAAAGAACATGTGCCTAATTTAAGTGGAACCCGAGCAGCTTATGTACCACCTGGCAGCACATTACGCGGTGGCAATAGGCCTCGTAATACGGGAGACTATGATCCTTGGGAGCCCAAGTAAAAACTTATGAGAAATACTGGAATCTAACCTTTAGATGTACTATTTGCGCTATAAAAAATATGAATTATTAGTAGGGTTTGGAATTGCCTTATGTTTTATGTTTATGGTGGTTAGTATTCTTAAGGTTGATGAGTCAAATGCAGGCTTCTTTAATTATACTGCTAGATTTAAACATGTGGATGGAATAGTTGAAGGAAGTAGAGTTAAGATAGCAGGAGTTCCAGTCGGCATAGTTAAGTCTTTATACTTAGATACAAACCTTCGAGCTGTTGTATCTATAACAGTACATAGAGATGTTATTTTGGACACTGATTCTGTAGCATCAATTACTACTCCCGGTATGTTTGGAAAAAAATATATTCAACTAGACGTTGGAAGTGGTGACGTTCTCGAATCAGGTCGTGAAATTTTGCATACAGAAGACTCACTTATTTTAGAGGACTTACTTAAATTAATTAGTAGTAGAACAAAAAAACACAATTCAGTTGAGAAGAACAATAATTCTGAGAGGTTGCCATGAAACGTGGAATGGCAGAGACTCTACTAGGTGGATTGGTCCTATTAGTTACAACTATTTTTTTAATATATGCTGTTCAATTTATAGACAAAAACAACAATGATGTAATTAACTTAAAGGCGAGGTTTTATAAGGTTGGAAATTTAGATGTTGGAAATGAAGTCAAAATAAGTGGTGTAAATGTAGGGGTCGTTACAAGTCGAGTTCTTGATAGAAAAAGCTTTGAAGCTTTAATAAACTTTACTGTTGATGCGGATATACGTATTCCAGTTGATACTTCAGTTTTTATAAATAGTGAAGGGTTGTTGGGAGGTGCTTATTTGAGATTATCCCCAGGAACGTCGCATAAAAAACTTAAAGAAGGAGATGAGATCTTAAAAACACGTGATTATGAGTCTCTCGAAGACAGTGTTTCCAAAATTATATTTATGACAACTGATAAATAGTGTTACTTTTTAGAAAAATCTTTAGCTATTCAAAGGTTTGGGGAATTATTTTCTCAATATACGTTTTATTGAATATTCAAATATTGGATGTTTGTATTGCTCAATTTATGAACATTCAGTCGGACAAGTTAAAGCATATTGTGGTTCTTCAAGGTCTAGATAAAGTTACTGCACGGATTGAAACGTTTCATGCATCAACAGAAGAAAAAACCTATTTTGGCACTTTGACTATTCAAGTTAGGTCTTGCTATAAAAACCCTCCTACCGAGACGCCAGAATCGGCCGTATTTATAGAAATTACAGACAATGTTGGAGGGGAATTGGTAAGGGTAGTATTTAGTGGTTGGATGTTTTCTTCAAGCCCTGCTTTGTCAGCCTTGGAACATCCCATTTATGATATTTGGGTTGTAGACTGTATAAATTCATTAAGTTCTATAAATGAGAGATTAGATTGAAATACAATTTCATTATTTACAGCATTAAATAATAGTTTTTTATAATCATTTTGGGTTATCTCTACAGCTCCAAATTGCTTTAAATGGTTAGTTATAAATTGAACGTCAAATAGTTTGAATTTGCTTTTTAAGAGACGTGCGGACAAATGACATAAAGCTAACTTGCTTGAATCGCTCGTTCTAGAAAACATACTTTCTCCAAAAAAGACGCCTCCCAGAGCCACTCCATACAAACCTCCAACTAGTTTTCCGTCTTTATATGTTTCTACACTGTGAGCATATCCCATATTAAATAGTGTAACATATAGGTTTTCAATCGGTTTATTAATCCAAGTATTTTCTCTTGATTGGCTGCTTTCTGAGCAAGCTCGTATTACTTCACAAAATTTCTTGTCTACACTTATTTGGTAGGAGTCGTTTCTTAAGGTACGTCTTAATCTTTTGGGAATATGAAATTTATCTAAAGGTATTATTCCTCTGTGTTTTGGTTCTATCCAGTGTATGGCAGGGTCATCGCGATCTTCTGCCATTGGGAATAGTCCACAAGCATAAGCCTCTAATAAAAATTCTGGTTCAATAGTAAGTGATGTCATTAATTCGTTGAAGAGACAAAGTTTTCAAGCCAGTGTATGTCATAATCGCCAGAGGTGAAGGCCGGGTTGTCAACTATTCGTTGGTGCAGTGGTATAGTTGTTTCAATGCCAGAAATAACGATTTCATCTAATGCCCTTTTTAAACGCATAATACAGTCATCACGATTTTTAGCATGAACTATCAATTTGGCCACCAAACTATCATAGTGTGGTGGTACTGTATAACCAGTATATAATGCAGAATCTATTCTTACACCTAGCCCGCCGGGCGCATGAAATTCATTAATTTTTCCAGGGGAGGGCGCGAATGTAATAGGATTTTCTGCGTTGATTCGGCATTCAATTGCATGGCCTTCACACCCTATTTCATTTTGTTTAAGTGAGATAGGAATATCTGCAGCTATATTTATCATTTCACTTACAATATCTACTCCACATATCATTTCTGTTATACCGTGTTCAACCTGAACGCGAGTGTTCATTTCAATGAAATAAAATTCATTATTTTCATATAAAAATTCAAAAGTACCAGCACTTCTGTAGCCAATATCTTTTGCTGCTGAGCAACATAACTGACCGATGTGTTCACGTAGATCTTTACTAAGAGATGGTGCTGGTGCTTCTTCTAATACCTTTTGATGTTTACGTTGTAATGAGCAATCGCGTTCATATAAATGTATAGCATTTCCATGATTGTCGGCTAAAACTTGTACTTCAATATGTCGGGGGTTTTGAAGGTATTTTTCTAAATAAATTGATGCGTCACCAAAGTTATTCTCTGCCTCATTTTTAGCAATATTAATTGCTACCTCCATTTCATCTGGATTTGTAACAACTTTCATGCCTTTTCCACCACCACCTGAAGCGGCTTTAATGATTACTGGATAACCGATGTCTTGAGCAGAAATTTTAGCTTTTTCTATGGTATTGATTTCATCTGTAGAGCCTGGAACTACCGGTATATTAGCTGATACCATCGTCTTTTTTGCTGATATTTTATTACCCATATTAGCAATATGTTCAGGTTTTGGACCGATGAAAATGAAGCCATGTTCCTCAACTATATGAGAAAAATTTTCGCTTTCAGATAAAAAACCATAGCCTGGATGTATTGCATCAGCGTTTGTAACTGTTGCGGCTGATATAATAGCAGGAATATTAAGATAACTTTGTTGTATAGATGCAGGTCCTATACAAACGCTTTCATCAGCTAAACGAACATGCATTGCTTCTTCATCTGCTGTAGAATGAATTGCTACAGTTTTGATACCCATTTCTTTACATGCACGATGAATGCGTAAAGCGATCTCACCACGGTTAGCGATAAGGATTTTTTCAAACATATATATTACAATCGATTCTATTCTATAAGGGCTAGTAATTCACCGAATTCAACAGGTTGGCTATCAATAACTAACAACTTGGATATAGTTCCGGATATGGGTGCAATAATTTCATTAAAGGTTTTCATAGCTTCAACCACTAAAATAGTTTGACCTTTCGTGACTAAATCACCTATTTGAACAAATGGAGGCTCACTAGGAGCAGATGACATATAAATGGTTCCAACCATGGGAGATAAAACTGATCCTTGAGCATTAATATCAGAATCTTTATTATCAGTTATTAATTTTTCTTGTGTGGTCGATGATTTTGAATTTAAGCCCTGTGAATCTAATAAGTTAGTAGTCTTTTTTGAAACTCTAATTTTAGTTCCGTTTTCCTCATATTCAATTTCGGACAAGCCGGTTTCATCAAGAAGTTTTGACATCCTTCTAACCAAAGTCTCATCAATATTAAGTTTTGACATATAATTAGGCTTTTACTTTTCTACGATTAATGAGTGCAAGGCTTGAATAGCAAGGACGTAACTATTAGCTCCAAACCCACATATAATACCTTTTGCTGATGGGCTGATAAATGAATGATGTCTAAATTTCTCTCTGGTGTAAATATTAGATAGATGAACTTCAATTATTGGTATTGTTAATAATTTTAGAGCGTCGTGCAGAGCTACAGAGGTATGAGTATAACCACCAGCATTTATAGCTAAACCAGCTACTGATTCACGGGCGTCTTGTATCCAGGAGACTAATTCACCTTCATGATTGGATTGTTTAAACTCTATTTTTAAACTTAGGTCATCAGCAATAGATATACATTTGTTTTCTATTGATTCCAATGTATCGTAACCATACGTATCAGGTTCACGTTCGCCGAGTATATTAAGATTTGGTCCATTAAGAACCCATACTGTTGGGCTGATATTCAATTTTTTTGACCCATATTAATTAATTTAATAGATGCCGTTAACACAGCATCCGATTTATCGCAATGACATACATAGAAAGACATAGTAATTATAAACGTGTTTGGTATGACTTTTGGAGTTTTATTAAACCTAACCTAGTATGTTATTGTTTGTAGAGTATAAATTACTTTATATTTATATTATTAATAATTTTTGATTTTATGGTTTCTAAGAAACCTGCTTTAGTACAATTTTAAAGACACTTTCAAACATCTCTGCATCTAGACGTCCTGTATTAGTATTATATCGAGAACAATGGTAACTATCTGTTAACATTATACTGTTATTGTTGTATTTTATAAGATGTTCAGAGCTGTGTCCAAATGGATATTGGCTTTTCTTTGCTTCTACGGCTGATAGAAAAGCATTGTGTGCTAATCCCCCTAATACTATGACAGAATGTAAATTGGGCATTGCTTCTATTTCGTTAATTAAAAACTTTCTACAGGAGTTTACTTCTTGACCTATGGGTTTGTTTCCAGGAGGCACGCATCTTACCGCATTAGTCAGGCGGCAGTTTATAAGTTCTAATCCATCTAATGCATGTTTTTCATAGGATCCTTTAGCAAAACCGAATTTCAATAGTGTTGAGAATAATAAATCACCGGCATAATCGCCTGTAAACGGTCTTCCTGTTCTGTTGGCGCCTTTTAATCCAGGAGCTAGACCAACTATTAATAGTTTTGCAGTGAGAGAACCAAAACTTTTTACAGGTCTATTGTAAAATTCTGGATAATCTTTTTTATTTATATCCCGCAATTGTACTAAACGAGGACATAAACTACAGTTAGTTTTTGGTAGTTGTATATGAGCCATAAAATTTATTTACCAAATTATTTTAAATATCTATATTTTAGTAGATTTATATAAATTTGACATAATCACAGATAAGGTTTTGTTTATATAAAGAATAGTTTTCAATACTGCACTTTATAAACGTACTTACTAAGAATAGAGTAATTATTTATGTTAACGCTACCAGTTATTTTAATTGGTCTTGGTGCCAACGTTCCGACTTTAAAGTATGGAGCTCCCAAAAAAACCCTAGAGGCAGCTCTGAAGTCATTTGGAGGATTAGGCATTCAAATTAAAAAGCAATCACGTTGGTATTCATCATCTGCTATACCAATTTCTGATCAACCTCGTTATATAAATTCAGTTGTTCAAGTTAAAACAAAATTGTCACCTCATGATTTATTAAATGTCCTTTTAGATATTGAATTAAAGTTTGGTCGGAAAAGAAGTGTTCCTAACGCTGCAAGAGAGATAGATTTAGACCTTCTCGCTTATGGGGAGTTTATTAATGAGGAAAGTTCTCTACATATACCACATCCACTTATAGCTGAACGAGCCTTTGTGTTAATGCCTATTTGTGATATTAATCCTGAATGGCGACATCCTAAAACAGGAAAAAATGCACAGGAAATGACAATAGATGTCACTAAAAATTTAGATTCATCGTTTTGTTTTGTTGAGTCTTAGATAAAAGTAGATTTCTTATTAAGATATTTGCATACTAAGAGTTTCACCTTATATAGTTTATAAATAAATTTTATCTGGAGTATAATTTCATGGCGCGCGTAACCGTAGAGGATTGTGTACTAAAAGTACCAAATAGATTTGAGTTAGTAATGGTTGCGGCACAGCGATCTCGTGAAATCCTGGCGGGTGCTCCTCTTACCGTAGAACCTGATAATGATAAAAACCCTGTTATCTCATTACGTGAAATTGCTGAGGAAACGGTACAATTAGCTGATCTACAAGAGTCACTTATAGAAAGTCAGCAGCGCCACGTAGAATTTGACCTGGTTCAAGAGGAAAAGAAAGAAGAAGATGAAACTATTGAATTACTTGAATCAGATACAGGGATTTCTGGTGTTGATGTGGGTGATGCGATAGATGAAAGAAACAGTTTTTTTGAAAAAACTCCTGACTCTCCTGAAATGCTTTTTGAGGATGTTGTTGGTCCGGTAGATGTTGATTAAAAAATAACTAAACATTTACTATCGGGTAATTTGTAGAGAAAGCCTGGCTAGTTAAAAAAGTGATAAAACTTATTTTATTTGATAGTACCCGGGCGTTTACCTTTAGTATGTGAATGAGATAATAGCCCTAGGTGAGGAATGACCGGCCAACAGGAACTTGCTGAGCGAGTACAAAAATACGACCCAAAGTTTGATATGTCATTACTAAGGCGTGCTTATTTGTTTTCTGAAAAAGCGCACGGTGGACAAACGAGAGACTCTGGAGCGGTTTATTTTTCACATCCCTTAGAAGTAGCTGATATTCTTACTAACTACCGTCTTGATGGCGCCTCAATAGTTACAGCTTTATTACACGATACTCTAGAAGACACTCAAACAACCGAAGAAGAGATACGTATTAATTTCGGGGATGAGATTGCTCAATTAGTTGACGGTGTAACTAAGCTGACACGATTGGAGCTACAATCAAATAAAGCGAAACAGGCTGAAAACTTTAGAAAATTAGTTTTAGCAAGTAGTCGAGATATTCGAGTGTTAATGGTAAAGCTTGCGGATCGTTTGCATAATATGCGAACCATAAAACATGTTGAAAAACTAGAAAGACGTCGTCGCATAGCTCGTGAGACTATGGATATTTACGCACCTTTAGCATCAAGAATAGGTATGCACGATATTAAAGACGAATTAGAGGATTTAGCTTTTTCAGAACTTAATCCTGAAGCAAGAGATTCGATAATTCGTAGATTAGACTTTTTAAGGGAAGAGGGCGGTAACTTAGTTGATCGGGTTATTAATGAGCTAAATCAAGTCATGGTTGATGAAAATATAATTGCTGCAGTTTCAGGTAGAGAAAAATCTTCCTATTCTATTTGGCAAAAAATGCAAAGACAGCAGGTAGAATTTGAACAGTTGTCTGACATTATGGCCTTCAGAATAATCGTAGATAAATCTGAGCATTGTTATAAAACGCTTGGTGTAATTCACGGGCGTTACAGTGCTGTTCCAGGTAGGTTTCGCGACTATATGTCAACACCGAAACCTAATGGATATCAATCGTTACATACTGGTTTGCTTGGTCCTGAAAAGCATCGTATTGAAGTGCAAATTAGAACAAAAAAGATGCATAATATAGCAGAACGAGGTGTTGCTGCCCATTGGAGATATAGTTCTTTTGGAGCAGGACCTGTATCTAATAGTGTTATATCTGAAAGTAAACAATACAGATGGTTACAAGAGCTTTTAGATATATTAGAAGATGCAGCTGGACCGGAAGACTTTCTAGAACATACAAAACTTGAGATGTTTTCAGATCAAGTGTTTGGATTTTCACCGAAAGGTGAAGTCTATGCATTACCTCAAGGGGCAACACCTATAGATTTTGCTTATGCTGTTCATACTGAGGTTGGTGATCATTGTGTTGGAGCTAAAATCAATGGCAGAAATATGCCATTACGCACACTCTTACAAAATGGAGATCAAGTAGAAATATTAACATCAACCAATCAAACACCTTCGCCAAACTGGGAAAATATAGTTGTTACTGGTAAAGCACGTGCACGTATTAGACGAGTATTACGAAATCAACAATTGTTACAATATAAAGAGTTGGGGCATGGAATTTTAGAAAAGGCATTTGCTCGCTACGGAGAATCTTTTGACGAGATAATATTAACTTCTGTATTAAATGAATTTCATGCCGGCTCTATTGATGAGCTTTATGCATTGGTGGGACAGGGTGTACATACTGGGCGTTCAGTAATGGATGTTATTTTTCCAGACAAAGAATTTAAAAAAGAGTCTAAAAGTACTGGAAAAATATTCTCACTTGGTAGATCACGTAAAAAAATCAAAAACCTCAATAATCACTCGGTACCAATAAATGGACTTATTCCTGGATTGGCTGTTCACTTTGCTAAATGTTGTTATCCTCTTCCAGGTGATCGAATTGTTGCGATTGCAACAACTGGTAAAGGCGTAACTGTACATACGATTGATTGTATGACGTTGGAGTCTTTTGCAGACAGCCCAGAACGATGGGTGGACGTTTCATGGAATGTAGACGATGAAAATGGTAATAAACAGGTTAGCAGACTAAATGTTACATTAGTAAATGAACCAGGCAGTTTAGGTGAATTAGCTAACACAATAGCTACATCAGGGGGTAACATTTCCAATCTGAAGTTTACTAGTAGGAACCTAGAGTTTTTTGATATGACAGTTGATATCGAAGTTGAAAACGTTAGGCATCTCAGTGATGTTATGTCGGCTCTGAGAGCTGGTAAGTCCGTCAGTTCTGTTGATAGGACAAGAAGTTAGCATATCTAGTGTACCTATTTAGATTTATTATTTGTAATTTTATTATAAAAAGACATAGATGAAGGTTCAAAATCATATTTAGGTTTAGGCTCTAGCTTAAAATGTTTATAAGCGTCCTTCCCTCTAACTAAGGTTGCACTATCGGTATAATTATTTAACTGCTTAACTTTTGGATTTACGTATCTAATCGCTATTCCTATTCTTTTAGATTTAGAATTATTAGGGCCTGAAGAATGTGCTACATTGATATGATGCAAGGATATCTCACCAGAATTTATACATATATTTACAGCATTGGTATTATCAATTTCTTTATTCATTACTTGGCCTTGTGATAAAAGGTTGTTTTCATTAGATGATGGTTCATGATGTATTTGAGCCCAGTTATGAGAGCCAGGTATCATTTTTACGCAACCATTTAAAACCGTTGATGGTGTCAATGCAAGCCATGCTGTAGTTACTTCATTACTACTTAGACCCCAGTAGTTGCCGTCTTGATGCCAGGATACGAATGTAGAGCTCTTTGATTCTTTTATAAACAGGGTGGATGACCAGCATAATATATTGGGACCAATTAGATATTCTACAGCATCTAAAATAAGTTTTTCAGAAATTAAATCTGTCATCCATGTTAGAATTAAATGGAGTTTACGTGCTTTTATATTTTGTAGGTATTCAGGATGGTTACTTTGAAATAATAATAGTTGCTTAGCGTAGAAATTAGCTTTTATAGAAGATATTACTGATACGGGGTGTATAAACCCATTTGCACTATAATTATTTATTTGTTCTTTAGTTATAATATTAGACATATAAATATCCTAATGTTCCCAAACAATTAATAAATATATTTAGCTTAAGTAAATATTACATTTAGAAATACAGTTATTTTTATTATGTTATAGTTTTAATTATTTGGAATATATTTATACAATTAATCTGTCTTATTAAATGGCTTGCTAGATGTATTAATGAGCTTAAATAATTAAAACTTTTATATATATATGAGAATGAAGGACTTTAATAATGAACGGTTATTTAAGGCTTGGCATAAATATAGATCACGTGGCAACTATTAGAAATGCACGTGGCGGATTTCATCCAGATCCTGTTAGAGCAGCTTGTATTGCCGTATCAGCGGGCGCTGATAGTATTGTCGTTCATTTACGAGAAGACCGTAGGCATATTTCTGACTCAGATCTTGTACGATTAACTGAAGTTATTCAAAAGCCGATAACATTAGAAATGGCTGCTACTAATGAAATGTTAGATATAGCTTTAAGACACTCTCCTGACACGGTATGTATAGTTCCTGAAAATAGATTAGAAAGAACAACTGAAGGCGGTTTAGACGTTATTTCAAAAATTAATCAGTTATCAAATATTGTTAAATCACTTCGTGAAAAAGATATAAAAGTTTCCTTGTTCGTAGAACCAAATATATATCAAATAGAAGCAGCTCACTCGATTGCTGCAACAGCAGTTGAACTACATACAGGGGCTTACTGTGACAGCGTAACTTGTCATGATGAAAGAAAATCAGAGAAGTTGTTAAAAACGATAAACGAAGCTGCTGATCATGGTAGTAAGTTGAATTTAGAGGTTCATGCGGGACATGGGATTACGTATGAATCAGTCATTGAAATTGCCTCAATTCGTTCAATAGTTGAGTTAAATATTGGACATTTTATTATCGGTGAATCAATATTTACAGGGCTTGAAAAGTCTATTAATTACATGCGTTCTTTAATCAAAACATCGCGTGAAACCCCAAGAATTTAGGTAATCAATGATAATAGGTGTAGGTAGTGATTTAATAAATATAAATAGAATTGGGCGTACTCTCGAACGATTTGGTTTGCGTTTCATGAATCGCTGTTTTACTCAGAACGAGCAAATTAAATGTAATAAACGGGCTAACCGTGTTGATAGTTATGCTAAAAGATATGCGGCTAAAGAAGCCTGTTCTAAAGCTTTGGGCACTGGGTTTAGAAGCGGGGTTTACTGGCGTGATATAGAAGTTATTAGTTTGCCATCTGGAAAACCTACACTGGAATTGTCTGGAGGGGCAGCTTTGAGGTTAGATGAAATTACGCCACAGGGAATGAAGTCACAAATAGATTTATCGCTTACTGACGAGAGCCCTTTAGCACAGGCGGTAGTGGTTATATCTGCTACTAGCTAAATTAACTATTCAGTAGAATAATATAAGCAATTTAAAATAAATATAATATTGTCTGGTACTTGCACTTTAATTTACTTAAAAACCTTAAAATATAAAATATTTGATGTTTAAAACAAAATGTACTTCTTAAACTATAAGTTGATAAAATGGCAAAATTATTAGATAAAAAAAAAGGTCATGGAACTATTGGAGAGAATATACGTGTAATAGTCTATGCTCTTTTAATTGCTTTTTTTGTAAGAACAGTGGCTTACCAGCCTTTTAATATACCTTCTGGTTCTATGCTACCGACGCTGCTTGTTGGTGATTATCTGTTTGTATCTAAATTTTCATATGGGTACAGTCGTTTTTCTATACCATTTGGTTTAGATATTTTTTCTGGGAGAATCTTTAGTGACGAACCCGATCGAGGCGATGTAGCAGTATTTAGGCACCCTCCCCATAACAAGGTAGATTTTATTAAACGAATAGTTGGTATTCCAGGTGATAAAATCATGTTGGTTGGTGGGATTCTACATGTAAACGGATTGTCTGTAAAAAAAATAGAAATAAAAGATGAAACATCTAGTGTTTATGAGGGACAAAAACGGCAAATAACTGAATACATGGAAACTCTACCAAATGGTGTTAGTTACAGGGTTAGAGAATCACTAGGTAATACTGGTCCATATGATAATACTCCGGAATACATTGTACCTAAGGGACATTATTTTGCTTTGGGTGATAATAGAGACAATAGCAATGATAGTCGTAGCTGGGGCTATATACCTGCACAAAACCTTATTGGCCGTGCCGAGTTTATATTCTTTTCTACTGATGGATCAGCTGGGTGGTTTAGGCCATGGCTGTGGCCTAGCTCCACGAGATTCTCACGAATAATACAAAGCATTAATTAATGTCTTTAACTCAAAAGTTAAAAATACTGCAGTTAGACTTGGAATATGAGTTTAATAATTCATTGTTAATAGAAGAAGCATTAACACATTCTAGTTCAGATCTAAATTATAATAACGAAAGACTTGAATTTCTTGGTGATCGTGTTCTTGGATTGGTAGTAGCTAAAATCCTTCTCGATGAATTTCCACTTGATAATGAGGGTGATATTGGTCGCCGGTTTTCTCAATTAGTAATGGGAGATACTTTAACTGATATAGCATATAGGATTGGTCTTGATAAACTTATTATACTAAGAGGTGTTAAAGTTAATAACAATATTATGGCTGATACTATGGAGGCAGTTATTGCTTCCTTATATTTAGATGGTGGTTTCTCGGTAGCGGAAAAATTTATATATAAATATTGGGAACCTTTGGTTAAAATGCTAGACGTGCCTCCTAAAGACTCAAAGACAACATTACAAGAGTTGAGTCAATCAAAGGGAGCTGGGCTACCTATTTATTCAGAAACGTTTAGAGAAGGACCTGATCATGATCCTATATTCACAGTTGAGGTATGTATTCCTCTGGTAGGAACTTCAACTGCTAGAGGCAATAATAAACAATCAGCTGAACAGAAGGCTGCTCAAAATTTATTATTTGAGTTAGGAATTATAAATGACAACAAAACCTACTAAATGTGGGATCGTTGCTGTTGTAGGCCCTCCTAATGCGGGTAAGTCTACTCTGGTTAATAAATTCGTAGGCAGTAAAGTATCTATTGTCACTCATAAGGTACAAACTACTCGTAGCAGGATCAGAGCTATCTCTATTCTAGGTGAAACGCAAATTGTATATGTCGACACTCCAGGGATATTTATTCCAAAAAGAAGACTTGAACGAGCGATGGTGGATGCCGCTTGGATAGGAGCTGAAGAGGCTGATATAGTCTTAATTGTTATTGATGTAATGCGTGGTATTGGAGCAGATATTAAATCAATAATAGACAGACTTACTGAGAAAAATTGTTCAATTTATGTTGTATTAAATAAGATAGATAGTTTGAGGCGTGAACTACTATTAGCATTAATTGATAGTCTTAAAAATGAAGCAAAAATTAGTGAAATATTTATGATTTCTGCTTTAAATGGTGAAGGGGTTTCCGAGCTTCAGTCTGTAATATCTGACCGGATGCCTATGGGCCCATGGCTGTTTCCAGAGGATCAACTATCGGACCTACCACAGAGGTTATTAGCGTCGGAGATAACGAGGGAGAAGGTATATCTGTATTTGCACCAAGAATTACCATATGCAATAGCTGTTGATACAGAAAACTGGAAGAAATTGAATGATAACAGTATTCGAATTGAACAGGTAATTTATATCCAAAGAGAATCGCAAAAAGGTATAGTTCTTGGTAGCGGTGGTAAAACAATTAAAAGAATACGGAGTGAATCTCAAAAGGAATTATCTGATTTGTTAGAACAAAAAATACATCTCTTTGTACGTGTTAAAGTGAGTGCAAATTGGATAAACGAACCGGGTCGTTATCGTGAATGGGGACTACGTTTTAATGCATAACAGCATGCTAAATGTATTTTAACTAACAGTATGGATTGGACTGATGAAGCATTTGTTCTTGGTGCTCGTAGACATGGAGAAAGCTCGGCAGTTGTACAGTTGCTAACGCTTAAACATGGTCGCCATGCTGGTTTAATTAGCGGCTATATTTCAGTGAGTAAAAGAGGCCTTGGAGAACCGGGTAACTTTGTACAAGCAACATGGCGTGGTAGATTACCGGAGCATTTGGGTAGAGTTAAGTTAGAAGTTATAAAGTCGTATTCATCGTTATTTTTAAATGATCCTGGAAGATTGTCAGCTTTATCATCGGCTTGTGCTGTAGCAGAGATGGTCTTACCAGAGAGACAAATTTATCCAGGTGTATTCAATGCAACACGTGTCCTTATGGATAGTCTCATCAATAATGATAATAGTATATGGCCAGCGGTGTATGTTCATTGGGAACTTGGTTTATTAACAGAGGTTGGATTCGGGTTGGATTTATTAACTTGTGCGGCAACTGGGGTAAAAACTAATTTGACCTATGTTAGCCCTAAAACTGGACGTGCAGTTTCGCAAGAGGCTGGATTAAAATACCATTCTAAGTTATTGCCTTTACCTTCTTTTCTTCTAAACGGTCATACTAATAAGTTAAACGTATCAACATCTGATATTATAGACGGTTTAAGTCTAACAGGTTATTTTTTAAAGCAGCATGTGTTCAATCAGCTTAATCGTAAAGCTCCTGGAGCAAGAGAGCGGCTAATATATTTTCTAAATAATAAGTTTTCAACTAATTTGCCATGTGACAAATAGCTATCAATTGATTTAAAAGGTTCTCTAACCACCATATTTTGCGGTTGAAGAGGTTAGATATGTCGAATAACAATATTTCTGGATCTATTCGTGAGGAACCTTTCAAGGATGCACTGAGTGAAAGATATCTTAGCTACGCCGTATCCACTATTATGTCTAGATCGCTACCTGATGTACGTGATGGCCTAAAGCCCGTTCATCGAAGGTTATTATATGCAATGATGCAATTGAGGTTAGATCCGGAACAGGGATATAAAAAGTGTGCACGGGTTGTTGGTGATGTTATGGGTAAGTTTCATCCTCATGGCGACCAAGCTATATACGATGCTCTTGTTAGACTAGCTCAGCATTTCGCAGTAAGGTATCCGTTAATTGATGGACAAGGTAATTTTGGAAACATAGATGGCGATAACGCTGCCGCTATGCGTTATACCGAATCTCGACTAACTGAAGTTGCTGTTGCATTATTGGATGGCATAGAAGAAGATTCCGTCGATTTTCGAGATACGTACGATGGTGACGGCACTGAACCTATGGTTCTCCCTGCAAATTTTCCAAATTTATTAGCTAATGGAGCTAGTGGAATTGCTGTTGGTATGGCGTCAAGTATTCCTCCTCATAATTTAAGCGAGATATGTGATTCTATTCTGTATCTTTTAAAAACACCCAAGGCATCAATTGAAAAACTAATTAGTTTTATGCCGGGTCCAGACTTTCCTACGGGTGGAACCTTAATTGAAAGTACGGAAAGTATTATTAATACATATCAAACGGGGAGGGGCAGTTTTCGTATACGAGCAAAATGGGAGGTTGAGGATCTCGGTCGAGGTCAGTACCAAATCATAGTAAGTGAGATCCCTTATTTAGTACAGAAATCGCGATTAACGGAACGAATTGCAGACCTATTGCATAACCGTAAGCTAATTCTTTTAGCTGATGTCCGCGATGAGTCGGCAGAAGATATTCGTTTAGTATTAGAACCAAAAAATAGAAACGTTAATCCTGAAATATTGATGGAAAGTTTGTTTCGTCTAACTGACCTAGAAACTCGTTTTAATATGAATATGAACGTAATCGATTCTAATCAGACGCCTCGAGTTATGTCTTTGAGAGAGGTTCTGCATGCATATATAGATCACAGGCTTGATGTATTGGTACGGCGGACAGTTTTTAAATTAAATAAAATTTCTGTGCGTCTTAAAGTCCTTGAGGGTTATATTATTGTTTTTCTTAATTTAGATGAAGTAATTAGAATTATCCGCGATGATGATAACCCTAAATTAGCGATGGAAAAACGATGGAAAATAAATGATATACAAGCTGATGCAATTTTAAATATGCGTTTGCGTTCATTGAGGCGACTTGAAGAAATTGCAATAAAAAAAGAAATTGAAACACTTAATCTAGAACAGAAACAACTTAAGAAAATATTAAGTGATCGCAAGACTAGAATAGATTATCTCAGTTCTGAAATTACCGATATAAAGAAGAAACACGGATATAAGTCAGAAAATGGAAATAGGAAGACATTAGTAAGCTTACCGCCAAATGTAATCGATGTTCCCCTAGACGCAACAATAGAACGTGAGCAGGTAACTGTTGTTTGTTCACAAAAAAACTGGATACGTAGTATTAAAGGGCATAATGTCGATGAGGAAACCTTAAAATATAAAGAAGGTGATAGCAGGAATTTCGTTATTTGTGCAGAAACTACAGATAAGTTACTTGTATTTGCTTCTAATGGAAGATTTTATACTGTTGGAGTTGATAAACTACCGGGAGGCCGAGGGCACGGTGAACCTCTTAGCTTAATGATTGATTTAGGTCATGATAGTAATGTTATAGCAATAATAATTCATCAGAAGGAACAAAAATTTTTTGTAGCTTCAAGTGACGGCCGAGGTTTTGTTGTCCCTGAAAGTGATGTGATTGCACAAACACGATCAGGTAAACAAATATTAAATTTAAATGGCAATGCAGAAGCAAAAATTTGTGTTGTGTGTGAAGGTGATCGTGTTGCGGTAATTGGTGATAATCGAAAGCTACTCATATTTCCTTCATCTGATCTACCCATAATGTCTCGTGGACGAGGTATTAAATTACAAAGTTATGCTGAAGGTGGTTTAAGCTCTGCAAAAATATTTACGTTAATTGATGGTCTGACTGTTAGAACTGGATCAAGAAATCGAAAATTTGAAAAAGAAGAAATAACTAAGTGGGAAGGTAAGAGAGCACAAGCTGGACGTTTGCCTCCTACTGGTTTCCCGCGATTAAATAAGTTGTAAGTTATATATACTCAAACTATCTATTTAATAATAATTATCTAAGCTATTAGATTAAGTGCTAGATGTAAAAGGACCTATAAAATGCCTAGAATTGCAGAATTTCAGATTACTTTGCTTTCCGTCGTGTGGCCAGAAAACAATGTTTCTATACCTACTCGTCTTTTACGTACTATTACCTTAGCTGTGCTAGGAAGTTTGTTTATTGCGCTAGTAGCGCAAATACAGGTGCCTCTTTGGCCAGTACCTATAACTGGACAAACATTTGGTGTTTTAGTTGTTGGACTAGCTTTTGGTTGCCGTTTGGGTGCGCTAACTCTTATATTATACTTATGTGAGGGTTTAGTTGGTTTACCTGTCTTTTCAGGCTCTAAGAGTGGATTAGTTGCTTTAGTTGGGCCTACCGGTGGCTATATAGTGGGATTTATATTTGCCGCAGCTATTACAGGATATTTTGCAGAAAAAAAATGGGATAGGAACGTTTGGTATACTGGATTAGCAATGTTACTTGGTAATCTAGCTATATATATTCCGGGATTAATATGGTTAACGATTTTCTTCGAGGGACCTGGAAGTCAGTATGCTGCTGCAATTGGAGCTAGTACAGCTATTGGTGCTGCACTTACAAAGGGACTATTGCCATTTATAATCGGAGATATACTAAAGTTGGCTTTAGCGGCCATTATTTTTCCGTATGTTTGGCGCTTCGTACCTAGGTTTAAGTAGAATATAAGCTTAAATTATTTAAAAATTTAGTGAAATATCGCGATGTGTTGAGCGACAAGTTGCTATGCTGTTAGCTACGACTGATGGTAAACGATCTTGTAATCTCAATCCTATAGAGTTTTTAATCGCTTTATTATATATGTTCAAATCATCATATAATTCTAAAGAAGCTTTTGATCGCCATTCTAGTTCACTTAAGTATAGATTAACGGCGTCATCTATATACTTAATTGATTTCTGCCGACTTTTATTATTGGTTTTTAAAGCCCTGGAAGCTTTTGTAAGTAATTTACTTATTGAGTTTGTGTCAGGAGCAGATTTAGTAAGTTTTATTCGAGTTGTTTTAATAGTTGCTTTAATTTCTTTTACTGAACCATTTCTTACTAAGTTACGAATATGAATCATGTCATCACGAACCTGGCCTAATGAACCACTAGATTTTGTTAGTAAAAGATATTTTTTAACGGGTTCATATGCCTTATCTACATTCTGTCTATATATTCTTCTGGCTTGTTTTTCGTGATTTAAATGACTTACGAATTCGTCTCTAATTACATTCCAGTTATTAGGTATTTTTCTTTTTTCTTCCTCCTTTCTTATCTCTAATTCTTGAATTGTTTCTTCAAATTCTTTCATTGTAGCTTCAGAAGGTAAATCTTCTCTTTTAAGTCTACGAATCTCATCATTGAGATTTTCTATTTCTTTAACTATGTTTCTTATTGTTTTTTCTTGTTTGCGAGCTAAGTTATGTATTGGTCTGTATTCGGGAGTTGCATTTGTAACATGTTCCTGCGCGATAAATATATTTTCAAATAAGCTGAATGTTTTTTCAGCATACAAAAAGCTTTTATTAAGTTCGTTTTGTCGTTTCTCTGGTAAGTAACTAATATCTACAGTTTTAGCGTTTTGTATTTCAGATTTTAGAAAAATACTATTTTCTTGATACCATTCATATAAATACTCCTCCATGCATATTTGTAGTCTTCTGTTATTAGGAGGAGGAGCTGTATCAGAGTTTAAAAAGGATTGGTTTGGTAAAAAGTTAACTAAGCTTGGAAATACACCAACAATACCTAAGCCCACTAATTGCAGAATTATGAATGGAATAACACCTTTGTATATATCGGTTGTTTTTACTTCAATTGAGGCAACACCTCTTAAGTAGAAGAGTGCAAACCCAAAAGGAGGGGTTAGGAAAGAGGTTTGCATGTTTACGCCAATCATTACTCCTAGCCAAACTGCCGTAACATTAGCTGCAGGGTCGGATAAAAGAATAGGGGCGACGATAGGAACAACCACCACAGCTATTTCAATAAAATCTAAAAAGAAACCAAGAAAAAATATAACTGCCATTACAACAATAAATTGAGCCCAGAAACCACCAGGTAAACTGGTAAGAAATTCCTTAACTAATTGCTCGCCACCAAAACTACGGAACGCTGCCGTTAACATTGCTGCGCCTAGAAGTATTATAAAAACCATTGATGTTGTTTTAGCGGTTTCTTTCATTACTCCTAGAAGCGTGTCGTCAATTTTAATAGTACGCCAAGCACTCCAGGCCACGGATATCAGTAGTCCAATAACAGCTAATATTGCTAATGATACACCTATTAAATCTTTACGATTATCGATATTCTTAATATTAAGATCAAATTGGTTTAACAAAATAAAAATAGCCGCGATTGACAGGAGAGCGATTATAGCAGGAATAAATGCTCTTCGTTTACCTTCCATTAAGCGATAACCGGCCATTATCATTGCCCCGATAGCACCAATTGCTCCAGCTTGGTTAACTGTCGCTACTCCCATAATTATTGATCCAAGTACTGCTAGAATCAATGTAAGGGGAGGAACCAAAGCCAATATAACTTTGATACCAAAACGCAAATTAAATTTTTCATCCGACGGAATAGGTGGAGCCATTTTAGGTCGCACTAACGCCGTAATTAATATATAAATAACGTAGAGAGTTACGAGTACAATTCCTGGCAAAAGGGCACCTAAAAACATGTCGCCAGCACTAGTCGATGTTATTCCAAACTCATTCGGTAAAAGAGACTTTCCAGTAGCGTTCTTGTACTCTAACCAGCGTAATGTGGCAGCTTGACCTGTTGCATTTGATAATTGGTCTGCAAGAATAATGAGTACAATTGAAGGAGGGATAATTTGTCCCAGTGTACCAGCTGCGGCAATGGTGCCTGATGCTAAAGATTTTGAGTAGTTGTTTCTCAGCATGGCAGGTAAGGAAATCAATCCCATAGCTACTACCGTAGCGCCAAGAATCCCTGTAGTTGCGGCGAGCAAAGCTCCAACCAAAACTACAGAAATACCAAGGCCACCTGGCACTGGGCCAAATAACTTTGCCATAGTTACCAACAAATCTTCTGCAATTTTTGAACGTTGGAGCATAATTCCCATAAACACAAACAAAGGAACTGCGATTAGTGTATCTCTCTCAACTTCCCAATATACCCCTCGAAAGTTAGTAACTCCGGCAGTAAGCCATTGAATTGGCCCGTCTTGAGAAAAATAAGAGCTTATGTCTCCAGTAAATATAAAACCTGAAATTGATGCAATGCCAATTGTTAGAATTGCTGAGCCAGGTAAGGCAAAGGCTACTGGGAACCCCACTGCTAAAGCACCAGCCATTGATAAAACAAGCAATGCTAGGAAAAAAAGCTCCATTATATTTTGAAAAATTTAGTAATTGTTATTGGATGGTTTTGATAAGTCATCATTTTTCTTTGCGTTAGTTTTCAAACGGTATGTTTTCTTGGTTCATTTCGGAAAATGGCAATATTTGATAAAAAATAACTCGCAAACTGGATCATCATTGTGAGTGCATAGATAGCAAGAAAACCAGCCATCAGGTATTTTACATACAACCCAAAACCACTTTGAGTCATTTCAAATACTAGTAATGGACTGTTGATTATTGTTGCTTTTCCCCACATACCCAGGGCCAATATAATCCAACAAAGAGGGATACCGAGTAATATAGATCCTAAAGCATTAACCAATGCCTTGTGACGTTCGGAGAATCCTGCATAGAGAACATCAACGCGCACATGTCCTTCTTGGGTTAAAGTATATGCACTAGCAAATAAAAAAAGTGCTGCATACCAGAAACGTACAAGATCTCCTAGAAACGCTTGTTCATATGAAAATATAAAGCGAACAATTACTATCTGAAATTCAGCAAGTACAACTAGAATAGCTAGCCATGTGAAACCAAGTGATTTAATAAAATATGCTATTATAAGAGACAAACCTATTATCGGGTAATGGATATATGTCCCACGGTAACGTGATATGGCCAAATTTTTAGCCATATTATCTCCAACAACAGAACTTAGTAGGTCTTCTACTCGTAAAAACGAAATTACACTATCAGACAATCCAATTATTAAAACGGACCAAAAAGCAGCTCTAATTATGTATGCTGCTAGTAAGGATAATTTTTTTGCATCGGATCGTAAATAATTATCTCGTGTAAAAAGTATATAAATTATAACTAAAATTATAACTAAGATATAACTCGATAATTGCATCCAGCCTAAACTAATTTCTTCAAGGGATAGAGGGTTCTGTAGTTTCTCGAACCCAAACCACCCCTTAGCTGAAAAAAAAATCATAATTCCTGGCCAGCCACGCCAAAATATTAGATAATTATTAAATAAGAAAAGAAACGCAATACTAACAGTAGTCAGGCTAAATAAGCGATAAAGTAAATCAAGTTTACCAACTTCCCAGTCATTCGTATTGCCATTTGAAGTTATCACTTTCTAGACCTCAAATTAGTATTCCTTATATATTTGAAATTGCTAGAAAAGAGTATAAGAAACGAAACAAATGTCTGCTGTGATGTAATTAAATTACTATCTATTATTATAAAGCGGAGCTTGTAAGCTCCGCTTTATATATTCTATTCTTTGAAACTTTAAAGTCCTAAAACTCTATTTCTCTGACGTAGGTAGGCAACATCCGCTATATTTGCCCATCCTCCAACCTCACTACGTGATTTAAGGAAGCTTTCATGAATTTTATTAGCTAGAGGACTATGTCCTCTTACTTCTTCAAACACTTCATTGGCTGCAACTCCAAAGCTATCATAGATTTCATCACTAAACTCTCTGAGCTCTACTCCTTGGTCTTTAATTAACGATGCAAGTGCAGCACCATTCTTAGCATTATACTCAGACATCATTACGTCATTTTCCATTGATGCTGCTGATTCAATCAGAACTTGATCACTTTTTGATAATTTACTCCAAAAAGAAGCATTCATACCAAATGATAACATTGACCCAGGTTCGTGCATTCCTGGGAAGTAGTAATATTTTGCAGCTTCGTAAAACTTCATAAAACTATCATTCCAAGGGCCAACCCACTCTGTAGCGTCTATTGCTCCAGAAACTAGGTTTTCATAAATCTGGCCACCTGGAAGAGATACTGGAGATGCTCCTAATTTAGCCATTACGTCACCACCAAGGCCTGGTATTCTCATTTTTAGGCCCTTAAGATCATCTGCTGTATTAATTTCTTTGTTAAACCAACCACCCATTTGTACTCCGGTGCTTCCAGCCATCATAGCTTTAATGCCGAAGCTTCCGGCTAGCTCATCCCATAATTGTTGCCCGCCCCCGAATCTTATCCAAGCGTTCATTTCTGTGTAGGTAAGTCCAAATGGAACTGATGTAAAATATGCCCAGCCCGGGTGTTTTCCTTTCCAATAATAGTCAGCTGCATGATATGCCTGTGCATTACCTGATGCCACTTCATCAAATGAATCAAATGCACCAACACGTTCACCGGCTGCAAAGTATTGTATTTGGATACGTCCGTCACTCATATCTTTTATACGTTGAGCCATACGTTGAGCTCCGGTTCCTAAACCAGGAAAATCTCTTGGCCAGGTTGCTACCATAGCTATTTCGACACGATCTTTAGCTATTGCGGGAGCGGCCATATTTGTTACGGCTATTGCGCCGCCAGCACTTGCTAAACCGGCTGTTTTAATAAATTTACGTCTCTTCATTAATTTGTCCCCGATAATGTTATTTTTTAAATTTAACTTTTTAGATTTTTTACAAAACGCCATAAAGTATTCACACCGTTTGTCTTTTGTATAAATAATTAGACAACAATAGTTTATTGTAGGTTAGTGCAAAAATTTGAGCAACGGTAGTTGTGCTATACGTTAGTATGATTAGGAGATGTATTTCTGGATAAGCTGTTTTAATTAACAGAATTATTCTCAAATTTTTCCCAACCTGAAGGGCCTAAATACTCAATTTGATTATACCGAGCTTTATAGGACATTTTTGCACAATCCTTAATCCAGTAGCCTAGATAAAGATAAGACATTCCTAATGCCTTTGTCCTTTGTACCAACCAAAGAATAATAAAGTTACCTAGGCCTCTACTAATCTCACTAGGGCTGTAATAACTGTAGACTGCAGAGTAGGCGTCACTTATTTGGTCAACTAAGCAACCTGCCACTAAAACACCCTGTTTGTTACGAAACTCAACTAGGTGAGTTTCTACAGAAGTATCTTCTATCATTGAACGGTAGTCAGAAAACGTCATTGCAGCCATCTCTCCATTACTATGTCTATCCTGTTGATAGGCTTGAAATAGTTTATAATGTTCAAGGTTAGCAAGAGCCTTTAATACATTGATATTCAGGTCATTGTTCTTTTTAATTACTCTACGCTCTGATCGATCTGCATTAAAATATTTTGTTGCAATTCGTACGGGCACGCACTTATTACACCCACTACATGCTGGTCTATACGCTATATGGTGAGATCTTCTAAAACCTGCTCTAGTTAGAAATTCATGCTGTTCTTGTGCTTTTATTCCGGTGAGCTCTGTGAATAAATTACGTTCTACAAGACCAGGTAAATATGGACAAGGCATAGGCCCAGTACGATGAAAAATAAGTGGCTTTTTTGAGGTCTGAACTGTCATAAAATTAAGAGCATCTGGATCATTTTAATCTGAATAAAACATTTATAGATAATCTTACGGGATCTATCAACGTAGGCATAATTTCGTAAGCAGATGATATGTTCCATACAATCATTATGCTCATTAATTTGTACTTAGAATTACTGCGTTATCTTTAGCATCTGATCTAGTTGATTTTTGCCAATATTCTATATGTTCCTCAATTGCAGAAAGAATTTGTGTGGCTTTTTTATCTAAACCAAATTCCATAATGGCGGGTTCTTGTAATTCCATTTCTATCCATATTTTATGAACGTATGATAAAGGAGGAGATATAGAGGAAGCATATATTGGATTATTAGCAAATTTAAAGAGCAGATATGGCCCTCTACGAGATCGAGTAAGTGCACTTATTATGCCACGGCGAACGGAACTTGAGTGTGAGATAAATTCTATCTCTGACCATGGAAGTATATTACAATACCAATCTCTTACAAATATACCCGTTTCATCGATTATTACTTGTGGGCGTCTATCGCGGATGCGAAGTATAGTTACATAAGCCCATGTAAGAAATCCTGCTACAAATACAATTAGTATATAAAGTGGTCCTGTTTCAGTCTTTGCCACCATCAAAGGTAGTGAAATTAAAACCGCACATATGGCTAGTATGGCTAATAGTTTAAATTGGTGAACCCTGGGGTTATAATAGACATAGTACCCAGGAGGTGCAGTATTCTTATTGTCTATATCGTGATTATTATTCATCATTGTGAGTTTATAGCTCTAGCTGCATCTAATGCGAAATAAGTTAATATTCCATTACAACCAGCGCGTTTAAAAGATATTAAGGTTTCCATCATTGCCTTTGTATAATCAATTGCATTTGAATCAGCCGCATAACGAAGCATTGCGTATTCACCGCTTACGTTATAAGCAAAAGTTGGAATGCCAAAATTTTCTTTTATCCGCCAAATTATATCAAGGTAGGGTAGGCCTGGTTTGATCATTATCATATCGGCACCTTCACTAATGTCCAGAGCTACTTCACGTAAGGCTTCATCGGAATTAGCAGGATCCATCTGATAGGTATCCTTAGTCTCACCGGCTAAAAAACCTGTGCTATCAATGGCATCACGGAAAGGGCCGTAGAAGGCAGATGAATATTTTGCTGCGTACGACATAATTTGCGTCTGAATATGGCCAGCATTATCTAAAGACTGGCGTATAGCTCCAATACGACCATCCATCATATCAGAAGGAGCAATAATATCACAACCTGCTTCTACCTGAACTAATGCTTGCCTACATAAAGCTTCTATTGTTTCATCGTTTTCTACATGACCATCTCGTACTATCCCGTCGTGCCCATCAGAATTAAAAGGGTCTAACGCTACATCACAAATTATCCCAATGTCAGGATGAGAATCTTTAATGGCTCGTATAGCCTGGCATATTAGATTGTTAGGATTATAGGCTTCTTCAGCCATGGGTGTTTTTAATTTAGGCGGTATTGCTGGAAATAATGCAACGGAGGGTAGCCCTAATGATTTGGCTTCACCTACTACATTAGAAAGTAAATCAATGCTGTGGCGAAAAACACCGGGCATAGTCTCTATTGTTTCTGATTTACCCATTTCATTTGAAATAAATATTGGGAGTATAAGATCGCTTGGACTAAGGGCATTTTCACGTACCATTCTACGCGACCATTCATGACGACGATTACGTCTCATTCTTGTTTGTGGGTAATTACCGACTGGGGTAGTAGGGCCTTGACTCATTTTATAAAATATCTTTCTCAAAAGTATTAATATAAATTAATATAGCTACAGAACTGTGCCTCTGCCATGCCTTGATAATGTTTATTTATATATATAAATATTACTGTGCTATGGAATCATTGTTTTTTTAAATATGGTCCATATCTTCTTAATGGGTTTTTTTAAAGGAGTTAATATTCTTTGAATTTTGAGCTAACTGAAGAACAGTCTACTATAAAACAAATGGCGCATAGGTTTGCAATTGAACAAATGCTTCCAAATGCGCCCAGGTGGGATAAGGAATCAATATTTCCAAAGGAAACTTTGCGTCTCGCTGCTGGATTAGGTTTTGCTGGAATATACTGCTCTGAGAAATATGGAGGCTCAGGCCTAGGTCGTTTGGAATCAGCTTTGGTATTTGAGCAGCTATCTATGGCGTGTCCTTCTACTGCAGCGTATATATCTATTCATAATATGGCTTCATGGATGATTGATAAGTTTGGTAATGATGAAATTCGTAGTCGTTTTTTACCTAAGTTACTGACAATGGATCATTTTGCTAGTTATGCTCTGACAGAACCTGGGTCTGGATCAGATGCAGCTTCTTTAAGTTCTACAGCAAAAAGAGATGGAAACTACTACGTTATTAATGGAGAGAAAGCGTTTATATCGGGTGGAGGAGTCTCTGATGTATTTGTTTGTATGTTGAGGACTGGGAGAGAACAAGCTAATGGAATTTCATGTATTCTCGTAGAAAAAAGTTCACCGGGTCTTTCATTCGGAAAATTTGAAGAAAAGCTTGGCTGGAACAGTCAACCTACAGCTGCTGTTATATTTCAGGATTGTCGCGTACCTATTTCCAATATTGTTGGAAAAGAAGGTGATGGATTTAAAATTGCTATGCAAGGGCTAGATGGAGGTCGGATTAACATTGGTGCTTGTTCAATCGGTGGAGCCCAGATGTGCTTTGATCTGGCAATCGAGTATATAAAAACTCGTAAACAATTTGGACAGTCATTATCAGAATTTCAAGCTTTACAGTTTTATATAGCTGATATGGCTTCAGAATTAGAATCATCTAGACTAATGTTATATCGTGCCGCCTGCATGTTAGAGGATGATAAAGCTGGTACCACTGCTGCTGCTGCAATGGCCAAAAGAATTTCAACAGATGCTGGGTTTAATATTGTTAATCGCGCGTTACAGCTGCATGGGGGATATGGTTATCTAAAAGATTTTCCAATTGAGCGCTATTTGAGAGACCTGCGCGTACATCAGATACTCGAGGGTACAAATGAAATTATGCGTTTGATAATTGCGCGTAATATTCTGAGGCAATGACCTGAGGATGTATGGTAGATAATACAGAAGTTATTTTTGATCGTCGCGGATGTTTAGGATTAATAACTCTTAATAAACCAAAGGCATTAAACGCTTTATCACTTTCTATGGTTAAGAATATATCTTCTCAATTATCAAATTGGGAAAGAGACGATCAGGTCTACGCAGTAGTTATTCAGGGAGCAGGTGAAAAGTCTTTCTGTGCTGGTGGTAATATACGTGATTTATACGATCAACGTGGTACTGAGTATGGAAAAATTTATTATACTAATGAATATCTACTTAATGTAAAAATTTTTAATTTTTCTAAACCATTTATATCCTTAATGGACGGAGTTGTTATGGGTGGTGGTGTAGGGTTATCCGTTTACGGTTCTCATAGAATTGTTACAGAACGATCACTGTTTGCGATGCCAGAAACTTCTATAGGTTTATTTCCAGATGTTGGTGCAAGTTGGTTTTTGCCTAAATGCCCCGGAGAAATTGGTATGTACCTTGGATTGACTGGGTATCGACTAAGTCCTGCTGATTGTTTATATATTGGAGTTGCTGATTCATTCGTCCCATCTCATTCCCTTGCTTTATTAATTAACGATTTATCTAATATTTCAAATGAGTCGGGCTGTATTGATGAACTGATCATTCAGTACTCAGATGAAGCTGGGTTAAATACACTATCAGAAGTTAAGGAGAATATAGATCGGTGTTTCTCCGCTGAAAGTATAGAAAAAATTATAGAAAAATTGAATGCTGAAGATAATGTGTGGGCGGCAGATACAATTAAGATTATTATGCGGATGAGTCCGACTAGCTTAAAAGTTACTTACCGACAATTACGTATCGGTAAAACAATTAAAGAATTTGAAAACATTATGGCTATGGAGTATCGAATTGCTAATTGTTGCTTTAGTGAACATGATTTATTTGAAGGAATACGGGCTGTTGTTGTAGATAAAGATAGAACTCCTAAGTGGTTGCCTTCAAAAATCGAAGATATTAACGATGAAGATATTAACAAATATTTTATTCCAATAGCAGACGAACCTGATTTCTATAATTATTAAAGATAGCAGAAGGAGAGAGCATGTCTAAAATAGGGTTTATTGGGCTTGGTAATATGGGTGGTCCTATGGTTTCTAATCTTATTCAAGAAGGTCACAAAGTAACAGCGTATGATTTAGTCCCTACAGCTATTGATAGAGCTGTTAAGTCAGGAGCAATTAAAGCCAATTCAGCTTTAGATGCTATTACTGATTCGGATTTTGTAATTACTATGTTACCAGCAGGAGAGCATGTGCGATCTGTATACCTTGAAGATGATAAAATTCTTGATTATGTTTTGCCTAAAACCCTTCTTATCGATTCATCAACTATAGATGTTACTACAGCCCGAGATGTTATAGAAAATGCCAATAATAGAGGACTAAAAATGATCGATGCTCCTGTTTCAGGAGGAGTTGGTGGAGCTGATGCAGGAACTTTAACATTTATGTGTGGAGGTGAAATTGAGGCTTTTAATAGAGCTGAGCCAATACTAAAATCTATGGGGAAAAATATTTTTCACGCAGGAAAAGCGGGCAGCGGTCAAGCTGCAAAAGTGTGCAATAATCTAATGTTGGCAATTGAAATGATAGCTGTTAGCGAGGGTTTTTTATTGGCAGAAAAACTTGACTTAGATGCACAGAAATTATGGGATATAGCATCTACTGCCACTAGTAAATGTTGGTCTATGACAGAATATTGTCCTGTTCCAGGGCCAGTGCCTTCATCACCTGCCAACAAAAATTACGTAGCAGGGTTTACCGTTGCCATGATGTTAAAAGACTTAAATCTTTCACAAGCTGCTGCTGCTGATAATGGGCTTAATACACCTTTAGGTGCGAAGGCGACTGAACTATTCAGCTCATTTTCTCTTTCAGATAATAATTTGAATCTAGATTTTTCGGCTATTATAAAACAGATACGTGATATTTAATGAGACTGCTTATGAACCTATAAGTCCAAGGCGCGGACTTGAAGGTTCCGCATACTTACGTTTAGGGATCCTTCCAGATAAAGACGCCAATCGTCCTGCTGATACAGCATCACGCATGGCCTTTGCCATTCCTATTGGGTTGATGGACTTAGATACAGCTGAGTTAAGTAAAACTGCATCACATCCAAGCTCCATTGCCTGCGTGGCATCTGATGCTGTGCCTACTCCTGCATCAAGCACTACCGGTACATTACTACGCTTACATATCATCTCTATGTTATAAGGATTACAGATACCCATTCCTGAGCCAATTGGGGATCCTAATGGCATTACTGCGGCACAGCCAACATCTTGTAATTTTTGACAAACTATAGGATCATCTGTGCAATATGGAAGAACAATAAACCCGTCTTTTATAAGTTCTTCGGCAGCTATAATTAACTGACTACTATCTGGGTAAAGTGTATCTCTATCACCTATTAGTTCTAGTTTTATCCAGTTTGTTTGAAGAGATTCTCGAGCTAGTTTTGCTGTAAGAACTGCATCATTAACAGTTGCACATCCTGCAGTATTAGGTAGTAAGTGATACTTATCTCCGATTAGATCAATCATACTTTCTGCATATGCATCTAAGCTAATACGTCTTATAGAAACAGTTACTATTTCGGCTCCACTGGCAGATATAGAATCTAACATTATCTGCTGATTTGGATAACCTGCTGTTCCAATCAGAAGTCTAGACGAAAAAAATTTATTTGAGATCTGAAGCTTGTCTGGCATAGCACCCTTTCGACTACCCTCCTTTGAAAGGCTTAACAATTTCTACTTGATCACCTGTTATTATATCTTTTGATTCCCAGTAATTCTTAGGTACTACAATACCGTTTATAGCAACCGCTATCCCTTTGCTTGTTGGAGTTATACCTTTTTGTAGTAGTAGTTCATTTATATTTTTGGCCGTAATAAACTCTGATTTTCCATTAACAAGAATTTTAGAATTGTTCATGATGTATTACTTTGGCTATGTAAATATATTAATGTTTTATGTTATTACTGAAACGTTCTATAGAAAATGGTTCTATTTCTTTTGTTATATTACCGGTCAGAATAAAGTTACTTACGGAATTAGCTGTAACTGGCGCCAGAAGTATTCCATTTCTGTGATGACCCGTCGCCATGACAAGCCCTTTAATATTTGTTGCCCCAAGTATAGGGGCGTCATCTCGACTAGTTGGCCTAAAACCCACCCACATTTCATTTATTGGTAACTCTTCTATATTTGGTATCACACGCCAACAAGCTTCTAACAAGGAAAATATTCCACCAGCAGTTAAGTGTGAGTTAAAACCATTTTCTTCTATAGTCGCCCCAACTAATAGCTTTCCGTCATAACGTGGCACCAAATATGCACTGGGTCCCCAAACTACATGTTTTAAAAGTGGAATGTTAGGGTCCATACTTAATGAAAGCATTTGACCTTTAACGGGTCTAACTGGGGGTGTTAACTCTTGGGTAAGGCCTTTGAGATTGTTAGACCAAGCACCTGCTGCGACCACTATTACATCGGCCTGGATCAATGAGTTGTCAATGATTACCCCTTTTACGGATTCATTATAAATCTCTATACCAGTTACTTCTGTGTTTTCGTGGATTACGCCTTCTTGAAATATAAAAGCCTCTTCAAGAGCTTTCAAAAGTAAGCGGTTATTTATTTGATGATCATTACAACTATATACACCAGCTACGATAGATGGACTTAGATGGGGCTCAAGTTTTCTGGCCTCGTGTCCGTCCAACCATTCTAGATTAATTCCAAGATTTTTTTGAAAATTGTAGGTAAAATCTAACCTTGTAGCATCATCATGGTTTAGTGCAACAACAAGAGTTCCTTCATCTCGATACTCAGGGTTTTGTTTTGAATCAATGCTTAGGTCTTGTAGAAATTTAGGCCAAAGTTGCTGACTTAAAGTTGTTAGCTTTAGTAGGTTTTCTTCTCCTGGTTCACATTCAACACCAGCAGCTAACATACCAGCAGCGGCCCAAGATGCTTCTCGGGCTGATTGTCCACGTTCATAAATATTTACCTTGCAGCCAGCACTAGCCAACCGCCATCCAATACTTAATCCACATACCCCTGAACCTATTATAGCTACATTTGGTAGAAAATTTTGTTTTTTATTGTTAATAATACTACTCCCTACGCAGGCATTATCCAGCTCAGGTTCTATGGGTTTGTTCTCAGCCGACTAGATAAGACGACACCCCAGTTGTTAAAATGTTATACCTATCAAGCTCTCTTATATATGGATTAAGTCTAATGATAAATCTTTTATGATTATACAGAAATTTTGGAGTGTTATAAGTCCTTAATAATTTCAGCTTTTCTAAGGTAAAGGTTGTATTTTCGATATTGAAATCTGATATGCAGGAAACTCATTCCTAATAAAAATATTCCAATAGATACAATAATAAATCCATTAGAATCATTTTTAAAATAATTGGTACTTAATACAAAATAAATGGCAAAACCAAATGATATTGCATAAGATAATATTAGACCGAGAATTAATAATAAGAGCCGCGAGCGCAGTTGATTAATTGCTTGTTCTTTATTCATTATAATTATTTACAAAAATGCTTGCATCCCAGTTTGTGCTCTTCCTAGGATTAGTGCGTGTATATCGTGAGTTCCTTCGTATGTATTCACTGTCTCTAAATTCATTAAGTGACGTATTACATGAAATTCATCGGATATTCCATTTCCTCCGTGCATATCTCTGGACAATCTAGCTATATCAAGTGCTTTACCTGAATTGTTGCGTTTGAGAAGAGAAATCATTTCTGGTGATGATTTATCTTCATCCATTAATCTACCAAGTCTTAAATTTGCGTGTAAAGCTAAAGTGATTTCAGTTTGCATATCAGCTAATTTTTTTTGAACTAGTTGAGTTGATGCTAGTGGTTTACCAAATTGATATCTATCTATTGTGTACTGATGGGCGGCATGCCAGCAAAATTCTGCTGCCCCAACGGCTCCCCAGGCAATACCATATCGAGCTTTGTTTAAACACCCAAAGGGTCCGCTAAGACCTTCAGCATTGGGTAGTTTGTTTTCGAAAGGAACAAATACATTATCCATGATAACTTCACCTGTGGATGAAGCCCTCAAAGAGAATTTACCTTCTATTTTAGGGGTTGAGAGTCCTTCCATACCTCTTTCAAGGATAAAACCCTTTATAATATTTTCATCATCTTTTGCCCAAATCACAAATATATCAGCTATTGGTGCATTTGATATCCACATTTTTGAACCATTTAACAAATATCCTCCTTCTGTTGTAATGGCTTTTGTCAGCATTCCTGAGGGATCAGATCCAGAATTAGGTTCTGTTAATCCAAAGCTTCCAATCCATTCGCCTGTCGAAAGCTTTGGCAGATATTTTTTGCGATGCTCTTCAGATCCGTAAGTGTAAATAGGCCACATTACTAGAGAAGATTGAACAGATAGTGCAGACCTATAACCTGAATCTACTCTTTCAATTTCTCTAGCTAATAATCCATAGCAAACATGATTCACATCTGCGCATCCATATTTCTCTGGGAGAGTTGATCCAAGAAAGCCTAGAGCACCCATTTCATTCATTATTTCTCGATCAAATCTCTCTTGACGGTTAGCTTCTAAAATACGCGGCATCAGGTTTTCTTGGGCATAAGAGTGTGCGGTATCTCTGACCATTCTTTCATCTTCTGTAAGTAGATCGTCAAGTAGTAGTGGATCCTTCCAAACAAAAGTAGATTTTTTATTAATATTCCCTATCGAAATGTCGGTTTCGCTCATTATAATTCCAGTAAACGTTAAAAGTAGGTATATTTTAGTTGAGATTAATTCTGATGAATTTTGGTTTCAAAATCTGCTGGTGTTGTTACCTCTAATAATTCGCAGTCATCTGACATGTATAGAGCATCATGTACTAGTCCATCTGGTTGGTAATAGCAGTCTCCTTTTCTAACAGTTATTTCTCCTTCATTTTCAAAATGAAATTTTGCCTCCCCTTCTAAAACATAAAACATTTGAAAGTTAGTTAGATGACTGTGTTTCCCTGTTGCTTCATGGAGGCCGTTTCCAGTCATTCTAATGACATGGGCTCCAAATTCGTTAGAGGTTGCTTCACGAATACCTAGATCTCTATATTCAAACTCACTCCTTAGTCCTTTTTTCCAAATTGCTTTTTCAGATCTACTTACTGAGAATTTATGTTTTACTTTTGTCATTTTATTATATCCTGAAAAAGTTTTACTATTGAATTTAAGATTGTAACAGAATGATTATTAATATTTTTACTTATTTGTGGGTGTTTTTCTTCCCAAACCTATTTTTTTTGCAAATGCTGATCTCTGCTTTGCATAGTTAGGTGCTACCATTGGATAATCTGACTTGAGTCCCCATCTTAGACGATATTGATCTGGACTTAATCCGTATGTAGTTCGTAAATGACGTTTGAGCATTTTTAATTTTTTGCCATCTTCAAGGCATATTAGATAATCAGCTCTAATAGATCTTTTGACTGCTATTGCAGGCACTTTCTTGACTTTAGAAGATGTTTCTAGGGTGTTATTTAACCCTGATAAACTAGTATAAACAGATTTAACTAAATCAGAAATCTGGGATCCACTAATATTGTTGTTTCCTACATATGCGGTGACGACCTGTGCGGTCATCTTCAACATATCTTTATGATTAATATTTACACTAGTCTCCTGATTCATAGTTATCTACTCCATCTCTTCTGATCATAAATAGTAGTCGCTATCATTCATATATAGCTTAGTATCATAACTAATAATTGTAATATTATTATATTAGTTTTAGTACATATATTTAATATAATAAATTAGTGCTAACTTGGCAGATACCCACCATATGTGGTAAGTTTACGAATAAGAATTAATTCAAATTATTCCAGCGGATATAATAAATGACCGAGATAATCGTAGCGTTAGCCGCTGATCATGCTGGTTTTACTCTTAAGGAAGAATTGAAATCTGAAGTAGATTCTATGAGTATAAAATATATAGATTTAGGTACGAGCGATGAGAATTCTGTAGATTACGCAGATTACGGAAGAAAAGCTGCTGAAGCTTTGGTTAATGGTTCTGCTAATAGAGCTGTAATTGTTTGTGGAACTGGAATTGGTATATCTATAGCGGCAAATAGAACAAGTTCAATACGAGCAGCAGTTTGTCATGATGTGACAACTGCACGCTTAGCTAGATTACATAACGATGCAAATATAATTTCAATGGGAGCACGTATTATTGGACCGGAAGTAGCTAAAGAGTGCCTGCGTGTTTTTTTATCCACACCTTTTGAAGGAGGAGAACGCCATATACGTCGAATAATTAAGCTAGGATAAAACGAAACCATTCAGATTGAAATAAGGAATAAATATTTAATGACCACTGAAGCTATGGATGTTGAAGAGTGTAGTAATAATTTTTTCTATAGAGGTTTGATTGATATTGATCCACAAATATCGGATGCCATTAATTCTGAACTTTATCGGCAAAAAGATCAGGTGGAGTTGATAGCATCTGAAAATATTGTTTCTAAAGCCGTTTTAGAAGCAGCAGGCTCAGTGCTTACTAATAAATATGCTGAAGGGTATCCCGGTCGTAGGTACTATGGTGGATGTGAATATGTTGATATTGCAGAGATGTTAGCTGTTGAGAGAGCCAAGACTTTATTTAAGTGCGAATACGCCAATGTTCAACCACATTCTGGATCTCAAGCAAATCAGGCTGTTATGTTAGCCCTATGTAAGCCAGGTGATGTTGTCCTTGGCATGTCGTTGGCTGCTGGTGGTCATTTGACTCATGGCGCTCCCCCAAATTTATCGGGAAAATGGTTTAATTCAGTTCAATATGGTGTAAAGCGCAGTGATGCACTAATTGATTTTGATGAAGTAGAAAAACTGGCAAAAGAATATAAACCTAAAATCATAATTGCAGGCGGATCTGCATATCCGCGTTCCATTGATTTTGAACGGTTTCGTTATATAGCAGATAAGAACGACTGTATGTTAATGGTTGATATGGCCCATTTTTCAGGCCTTGTTGCTGGAGGAGTTCATGCAAGTCCTTTGCCTTATGCAGATGTCGTAACAACTACGACCCATAAAACATTACGTGGACCTAGAGGTGGCATGATTCTGGCAAATGACCTTGATATAGGCAAAAAACTTAATTCTGCAGTTTTCCCGGGACTACAAGGCGGTCCTCTTATGCACATTATAGCTGCTAAGGCTGTAGCTTTTGGAGAAGCTTTACAACCTAATTATAAAAAATATGTAGAGCAAGTAATTGAAAATGCGTCAGTTTTGTCGACTGTACTAATGGAAAATGGATTAGATATAGTTTCAGGTGGTACTGACACTCATGTACTACTAGTCGATCTTAGGCCAAAGGGGCTGACGGGAGATACGGCAGAAACTTCTTTGGAAAATGCGGGTTTAACCTGTAACAAAAACGGTATACCTTTTGATCCAGAAAAACCTTCTGTAACTTCTGGTATACGACTTGGTAGTCCAGCAGCAACAACACGTGGTTTTGGTGTTAAAGAATTTAGATTAGTGGGTGATCTAATTACAGAAGTACTGAATGGACTTGCTAATAACCCAGAAAACAATATAGAGGTTGAGAAGTCAGTAAGGTTAAAAGTCTCTGATTTATGTAGGCGTTTCCCTATTTATGGTGATAACTAAATAAAAACGTTTAATCAAAGAGGATGTAAGATATGAAGTGTCCATTTTGTGGTCATTCTGATACCAATGTTAAGGATTCACGTCCTACAGAAGACAATACTTCTATACGTCGACGAAGGGCCTGCCCAGATTGTGGTGCTAGATGGACAACATTTGAACGCGTTCAGTTACGAGATTTGTTGGTGATTAAAAATAATGGACAAAGGGCACCATTTGATCGTGATAAGCTGGAAAGGTCCATGCGTATTGCCTTAAGTAAGCGTCCTGTTGATCCTGAGAGAATAGATAGGGTTGTTAGTGGTATTGTTAGACGCTTGGAATCATCTGGTGAATCTGAAATATCGAGCGATGCAATAGGAGAGGCTGTTATGGATGCATTGGCGAGTCTTGATTCAGTAGCCTATGTAAGGTTTGCTTCAGTTTATAAGAATTTCCGTGAAGCAAAAGATTTCGAAGATTTTATAGGCGTTGAACAATTAGCAGCAGAAGATTTAAATTAAATATGGAAGTGCTGGCTGATTAAAGCCATGACTAGTGATATTAAATATATGAAAATTGCTCTACGCCTTGGTCAAAGAGGCTTGGGTAGAACGTGGCCAAATCCCTCTGTAGGTTGTGTGATAGTTAAGTCTTCTACAGAAGAAGGTATAATAATTGGACGTGGATACACACAAAAAGGTGGTGCTCCCCATGCAGAAACTGAAGCCATTAACCAATCAATAAATGTTTATGGAAAGGATAGCCTGGTCGACGCCACTGCATATGTGTCTCTTGAGCCTTGTTGTCATCATGGTAATACTCCGCCATGTGTGAATTCTTTAATTGATGCAGGGATAAGAAGAGTAGTAATAGGTTGTGTTGATCCAGATCCGCGTGTGTCGGGTAGGGGTATGGAAATATTAAAAAAGTCTGGAATTGAAGTTACTATTGGTGTTTTACAGGATGAGGCAGAAAGATTAAATGCTGGATTTATTTATAAAGTAAAATTAGGTCGACCTTTAGTAACTCTTAAAGTGGCTACTACAGCAGATGGAAGGATCGCGACTAAAACTGGAGAATCAAAATGGATAACAGGGCCACTAGCACGTAAAAAGTCCCATATAATGAGATCTCAGTATGACGCTATAGCAATCGGAATAAACACTGTTTTTCAAGATAATCCGCAACTTACCTGTCGTCTACCGGGTCTTGAAGATCGTTCACCTGTTCGGGTCGTTTTTGACAGTAAATTAACAATAGGTACGCAATCTCAAATATTGCAAACAGCAGGGCTTTATAAAACATGGGTTATTACGTCGAAGAATCACGAAATTTCTTTGATTTCGAAAATTGAAAAATATGGTGTTAAAATTATATCAGTTGGTCTAGATAGCGAGGGCCATATCGACCTCTCTTTAGCTCTTTCAGCTTTAGCAGATAGGGGTATTACTAGACTTATGATTGAAGGCGGAGCAACTCTAAGCACTTCATTTTTACGTGCTAATCTAGTAGATCTACTCGCCTGGTTTCGTGCATCAAGTCTAATTGGTGATGATGGAAAACCAGTTTTTAGTAATCTTGGTGTTGAAGGTATTGATAATATGCATAAATTTAAGCTACTTAATCATGAGAATATTGGGCCTGAGATACTTGATCTTTATGGTCGAGTAAAATCGATCAACTGATATGTTCACTGGAATAATCACTGACATTGGTCGTGTTCTAATAATTGATAGTCTCGCAGTAGGTTATCGATTGAAGATAAGTACAAATTATGACACCAATGACATTTCTATAGGATCATCTATCGCATGCAGTGGAGCTTGCCTAACTGTTGTCGAGTTGGGTAAAGGTTGGTTTACAGCAGATGTTTCAGGAGAGACTTTAGAATGTACTTGTTTAAATACCTGGCAAATAGGGACACCTATAAATCTTGAACGTTCTTTGCGTCTTAAAGATGAGCTAGGAGGACATATAGTACTTGGACATGTTGATGGGGTAGGAAAAGTTGAATTTCTAAAATTAGAGGGTAATAATCATAGGCTTACTATTTCGATGCCTCAACAACTGTCTAAATATATTGCTACCAAGGGTTCAGTAACGATTGATGGTGTGTCATTAACAATTAATGAGGTTACCGATAATTCATTTGGCGTAAATATTATTCCTCATACATGGGAGAACACTAGTTTCGGTTTTTATGAAATTGGTCAAATATTGAATCTAGAAATTGATGTAGTTGCCCGTTATGTGGCGCGACTTATGGAACGGAGTTAAGCATTGAAAGATGAAGTTCAAATTCAACAATCTGATGATGATGTCAGCATTTTATCACCGATAGAAGATATAATTAATGATGCTCGCAATGGGCGCATGTTTATTCTTATTGATGACGAAGATCGAGAAAATGAAGGGGATTTAGTTATTCCTGCTCAAATGGCGACTCCTGACGCAGTAAATTTTATGGCTACTAATGGACGCGGGCTAATTTGTTTAGCTCTTTCTAGAGAAAGAGTTAATATGCTCGATATACCTTTGCTTCCTCAATCACGTCGTGGAGGATTAGAAACAGCATTTACAGTTTCTATCGAAGCTAGGGATGGTGTAACTACGGGAATATCTGCTCCTGACAGAGCACGAACAATTAGTGTAGCTATTGATCCACATTCAAGAGCCAATGACATCGTAACTCCTGGTCATGTGTTTCCTTTAGCAGCTAGAGATGGGGGAGTCTTAGTGCGTGCCGGGCACACGGAAGCAGGGGTAGATATAGCTAGGCTTGCCGGCCTTAATCCCTCTTCAGTTATCTGCGAAATAATGAATGATGATGGAACAATGGCACGTTTACCTGAGTTAATTAAATTTGCACAGTTTCATAGTATTAAAATAGCAGCTATAGCAGATTTAATTGCCTATAGAAGACAAAATGATCGCATTGTTGAACGATTAATGGATAAAGATTTTCATTCGGAATATGGAGGTGATTTTAAATATTATGTGTATTATAACAAAGTGGAGTATGCAGAGCATGTAGCTCTTGTTAAAGGCAATGTTTTTCCTGATGTACCAACCCTTGTTCGTATGCATTCATTTAGCCTTGGTAGTGATGCTTTAGGCAGTGTTGATGCTAGAGATTCTGGGGTATTGCAAAAGTCTATGGAGATGATTAATGCAGAAGGTAGCGGAATAATAGTTGTTATAAGAGATACATCTCCTACAGATGAAAGTAACAGAATTAAACAATTGCAGAGCTCTCCAAGTAGCCCAGTAAATGAACTCCGAGATTATGGAGTTGGGGCACAAATACTTACAGATCTGGGTGTGCGTGATATAATATTGTTGTCTAATTCTGATAGGTCAATTATTGGCTTAGAAGGCTTTGGTCTAAGAGTTATTGAAACACGCTCTATTGGTAATAAATCACAAAAAAAGGAAGCTGGATAATGCCGCATAACCCTCATATTATGTTGGTAGTATCCAAATATTATAAGGAAATAGCTGAACAGTTATTGCAGGGAGCAATTATAGAGCTGAAAAAGTGTGAAGCTACTTGGGAAATAATTGAAGTACCAGGAGCATTTGAAATACCAGCGGCCATATCCATGTCAATTAAATCAAATAAAAGAGATAACTCAATCGATGGGTATGTGGCACTTGGTTGCGTCATTCGTGGTGAAACTTCGCATTATGATTATGTTTGTGGTGAGACTGCCCGGAGTGTGCAAGCAATTGCTGTGGAGCATAGTGTTCCCTTAGGGTTTGGGGTGCTCACAGTTGAAAACACAGAGCAAGCTGATGAGCGGGCTTATGTCAATCGTAAAAACAAAGGTGGTGAGGCAACTAGTGTCTGTTTAAAAATGCTAGAATTAAAGAAGAACTTTGGATTATCTCTGCGGTGATTAGTGAATCACCAAGTTATTCAAGCACAACTAAAGTAAACTTAGCCAGGAGTGTTGCTAGGTTATCAGCTGTGCAAACTTTATATCAAATAAAATTTAGTAATATAACCGCAGAGGAATCTATTTTCCATTTTTCGAGTATTGCACCAAATGAGAAGTCTGAAGATATAAATGAGAAACTGCATGAAGCAGATGAGGAGTTTTATATAGAATTAGTGAAAGGCACACAGGGCCTAGTATCTAAAATAAATGAAATACTTAATAATTCCCTAGACGATTCCTGGCCCATAGATAGAATGGAAATATTATTACTTACAATATTAAGATGCGGTATCTATGAAATAATATCCCATAGAGACATACCACCCGCTGTTTTAATAAGTGAGTACATATCAATTACTGATTCATTTTTTTCTGGAAATGAATCAGCTTTAGTTAATGCAATTCTAGACAAATTATCAAAAGAATTACGAAAATAATAAGATTTGCCAGAAAAGAATTTGTAACATGGGTTCAACTACATCACTACATTTTGATGAATTCAAAATGATTAAAGAGCTTCTATCTCCTCTTTCTATAGGAGAAGTTGGTGCATACGGACTAAGTGATGATGGAGCTAAAATAAAAGTAAAAAATGGTGATATTATACTCACCACTGATGCCATTATCAAAGGAATACATTTTCCAGAATCTGAAGATCCTAAAACAATAGCTAGTCGTATTATTAGAGTTAATTTATCAGATATTGCTGCTATGGGAGCTGTTCCAAGGGCCTATTTACTCGTTTTAGCAATTCCCAGTTCTACCACTTTAAGCTGGATGGAGTCATTTGTTGAGGGATTATCTTGTGAGCAGAAGGAATTCGGTATTTCGTTAATAGGAGGAGATACAACACGTACTCAGGGTGAATTAATGCTTTCTATAACAATGATAGGCGAAACATACGATAATAAGGTTTTACTTAGAAATGGAGCTTCCGTAGGAGACTATATATATGTCTCTGGTTTTATTGGTGACGCTTCACTTGGTCTTTCATTAATAGAAGGCCGAAATAAAGCAAATAGTCTTTCCGTTACTGATTACTTAATAAATAGGTTTAGAAAGCCAACTCCTAGGATAGATCTTGGAAGAAACCTTACTGGAATTGCAAATAGTGCAGCAGATGTATCTGATGGACTGTTAGCCGATCTTAAGCATATATGTGACGCCTCTGGTGTTTGTGCTGAAATATACTTAAATCATATTCCAATATCTAGTGAAGCTGAATCTATGGTTAGTAATAATCTGAATTTACGAATGGATTTACTATCTGGAGGTGATGATTATGAGCTTATTTTTACTGTTCCCTTTAAACATATATCTAAAGTAAACGAATTATCTGAAAAATATAATGTTCAAATAAAACAGATAGGAAAAATCATCGGTAAAGGTTTGAATGAAGACGTTATAACATTAAAGGATGTAAATGGAAAAACACTGAAAATTGCTTCTGAAGGATATCAACATTTTCGTAATTAAATAGATAAACAGAAATTATTATATTTTGGTGATCAATTCATGATTTATTAGAACGGTTTATTTCATGTTTTAAAGTTCAGAGAGAAAATTGAGTTAATGAAAATAAGTTCTGTAATAAAAAACGTAACGCTATTATCGATGTGTCAAGCTTTGGCTCAAACTCAGATGGTTTTAATTTTCTCTGTCTCTACGTTTATTGGAGCGGCTTTAGCTCCCATAATAGAGATATTTAACATGCCATTCGGACTGGCTACATTGCCAATTACCTTGCAATTTACATTTATGACTCTAGCAACCCTGCCGGCAGCGCTTTTAATGAAAAAAATAGGTAGAGCGAATGGGTTTATTGTGTTCATAGCTATTGGTACTGTTGGAGCTCTACTGGCTTTATATGCACTTTATAAGCAAGATTTTTTCTTATTCTGTGTTGGATCATCATTGTTTGGAGCTACTGCAGGATCAAATCAACAATTCAGATTTGCTGCTGTAGATACAGCTGATAAAAACATGAAAGCTAAAGCTGTTAGTTTGGTTTTGGCTGGAGGAGTTTTTGCAGGTTTAGCCGGGCCCACATTATCAGCATGGGCGTATGATCTTTTAGCACCTGTAATTTACGGAGGTGTTTTTGCAGTTATTATATTTATGCAAATAGTTATGGTTATATTCTTATTATTTACTGATATTCCAATGCCTGATGAGAAAGAACGTAAGGGAAAAGTTCGACCATTTCGAGAAATTGCAGCTCAACCAGCATTTCTTGTAGCAGTTTTAAGTTCAATGGTTGGATATGGCGTTATGAACTTTGTTATGCTGGCAACCCCATTATTTATGGGCTCACATCCGATACACTCTTTTGAATTTCTTGATGTTACCAATGTAATTATGTGGCATATCTTAGGTATGTTTGTCCCGAGTTTTTTTACTGGCTGGTTAATTAAACGCTATGGTGACATTAATATAATAACTATAGGCGCCTTTATATCTGGTGCCAGTATTTTGGTTAATTTGAATGGTGATGATCTTATGCATCTAAGAGTTGCAATGGCACTTGTTGGCTTAGGTTGGAATTTTATGTTTACAGGAGGCACGACTTTACTTCTTCAAACATATACACCGGCAGAAAAAGCAAAAGTTCAGGGCGTAAATGATTTTTTTGTTTTTGGAACAGTAGCTGTCGTTTCATTATTAGCGGGAGGCACTTACCAGACAGTTGGTTGGAATGCGGTTAATTTAGCGGCAGTACCTCTACTTATTGTCGTTTTAGTTAGTGTTACTTGGTTAAGATTTAGAAGAAATGTAACAGTAGTATGATTTTTATTTATAAAAATAATGAAAGTAAATTAACTGACCTGTTGCGTTGACTATCTCTTTTTGGCATGTTCCCGCGACTTTTAAGAAATTGTTTACGATTCGTCATTAGCTTCTTAATAGTAGCAATAGGTAATTCAACAATAAAAGATATTTATACAGAGGAAGTTTTGATATGACTTCAGTTATTTGGTTTGCAGTAGCTTGTAGTATTTTGGCAATATTATACGGTATTTGGGCATCACGCTCAGTTTTAGCAATGAGTGCAGGGTCTGAACGAATGCAGGAAATTTCAGCTGCTATTCAAGAAGGAGCTGCAGCTTATTTAAATAGGCAGTATCGAGCCATAGGGATGGTTGGTGTAGTAATAGCTATAATTCTGCTTTTTTTACTTAATTGGCCTGCCGCTGTTGGATTTGTTATTGGTGCGGTTTTGTCTGGTGCTACTGGCTTTATAGGGATGAATATTTCGGTTCGTTCTAATGTACGAACAACCGAAGCTGCACGACAAGGTCTAGCTGAAGGTTTATCAGTAGCATTTAAAGCAGGTACTGTAACAGGCATGTTAGTCGCTGGTTTAGCTCTACTTTCCGTAGCAGGTTATTATGGTATCCTTATGCTTCTTGAAGATAAGGGAGTTATTGGGGGTCGTGATATGATTGACGCTTTGGTTTCTCTTGGTTTTGGTGCATCTCTTATTTCAATCTTTGCAAGATTGGGTGGAGGGATATTTACTAAGGGCGCGGATGTTGGTGCTGACTTAGTTGGTAAAGTAGAGGCTGGCATTCCCGAGGATGATCCACGTAACCCCGCCGTAATAGCTGACAATGTTGGTGATAATGTGGGTGATTGCGCTGGTATGGCTGCGGATCTATTTGAAACATACGCTGTTACCGTTGTTGCTACTATGGTTTTAATTTCGATATATCTTGTAGGAAACCCTTTGCTAGATTCTATGATGGTTTACCCCTTGGCAATAGGAGGCATATGTATAATTGCCTCCATAATTGGTACATTTTTTGTTCGTTTAGGTAGCAGTAACAATATAATGGGAGCTCTCTACAAAGGATTTATTGCATCTGCAGTGCTTTCTTTAATTGGCATAGCGGGTATTACTAGTTGGGTCATAGGCTTTGATGCTGAGTTTGTAGTGGGCAGTACTGATGTAAGTGGTATGTCGTTATTTCTAAGCGCTGTTACTGGTTTAGTTGTTACGGGCCTTCTTATTTGGGTTACCGAATATTATACAGGTACCGAATATCGTCCGGTTCGTTCTATAGCTGAAGCTTCAACGACCGGTCATGGCACAAATGTTATTCAAGGATTAGCTATATCAATGGAGGCTACAGCGGTTCCTGCATTAATCATTTGTGCCGCGATCATTGTTTCTTTTGCTCTGGCTGGCTTATTAGGAATTGCTATTGCCGTAACAGCTATGCTTGCTCTTGCAGGTATGGTGGTTGCCCTGGATGCTTATGGTCCAGTTACTGATAATGCTGGTGGTATAGCGGAAATGGCAGACCTCGATGAAAATGTCCGTAAAACCACAGACGCTTTGGACGCGGTTGGAAATACCACAAAGGCAGTAACTAAGGGATATGCAATTGGTTCTGCTGGTCTTGGAGCTCTTGTTCTTTTTGCAGCTTATACTTCAGATTTAGATTATTTTAGAAATAATGTTCAAGAATATGGTTATTTTGCGGGTGTAAACTTAGACTTCTCATTAACTAATCCATTCGTGGTTGTAGGATTATTTATAGGTGGAATGCTACCTTTCCTCTTTGGTGCAATGGGTATGACTGCCGTGGGCAGGGCAGCTGGTTCAGTAGTTATAGAGGTGAGACGACAGTTTAAAGAAATTCCGGGTATAATGGAGGGAACTAGTAAGCCAGAATACGGTAAATGTGTTGATCTATTAACTCGTGCTGCAATTAAAGAGATGATATTGCCGTCGTTACTTCCGGTTTTATCACCAATCATACTGTATGTCGTTATATTGGCTATAGGTGGTAAATCTGCTGCATTTTCTGCTCTGGGAGCTATGCTATTAGGTGTTATAGTTACGGGTTTGTTTATGGCAATTTCTATGACTGCCGGAGGTGGAGCTTGGGATAATGCCAAGAAGTTCATCGAAGATGGTAACCATGGTGGGAAAGGTTCAGAAGCTCATAAAGCAGCTATAACCGGTGATACAGTCGGTGATCCATATAAAGACACTGCTGGCCCGGCTATTAATCCAATGATAAAAATAACTAATATTGTTGCACTTATGATTTTAGCAGTTTTAGCTAGTTTTTGATATAATTCAACAATAGGCCAAGTAATTTGTAATTATTTATTTTCCAAATTCTAAATCTTTTTCAGTGCCACTAAACCTACCGAGGTTAAAGAAGAGTTGCTGTATGAATGTTAATTCAGCACCGGCAGAGGGAGTCACTCGGGTGGTTATATTTATTTCTTTTCCGTTAGCTTCGTTGTATGTGACAACATTTTTTACTGTGTTATTTTTTTCAAACACTAAAGCATATATATTTCTCTTAACAATTTTTGGTTTAAAAAAAGCTCTTGTTTGTGTCGTTTCTGAAAAATAGTACCATACCTCATTTGATAAAACACCTTCTGTTGATGGTGTTCCTAGTAGTTTAAGTACATCTTCGCGCTTGGAAAAACCTACTTTAATATTTTGGATGTCGTCACTGATTGACATTTTTCCATGAACATTAACTATCGGTGTGCAAGAGGAAGCTATTAGAAATGTTATTAAAATTGTTAGATATCGAAATAGTCTCATCGAAACCGACAGTGTTCGACAAGTATTAGATTGTATCATTACTATATTTTTCCTAATAATCAGAGCTATGATATTAATATCCACGTTTGCACTGCCCTTAACTTGCTGTCAACTGATCCACCAATAACATTTAAAGTAGAAAACTAATGTTCGGAAGGTTTAAAAAACGTAATCTGCAACGCCATATAGCATTGAAGCTATACAACAACTTGGTTCTTTATGCGCGCTCCCCTGAATTTTATATTCACTATGGCGTTCCTGATTCGGAATTAGGCAGATTTGAAATGATATGTTTGCATGCTTATTTATTATTTAAACGTCTTGGTAAAACCGATGAATCTGGTAAATATTTATCTCAATTAATTCATGACTTGATGTTTACAGATCTAGATCGAACTCTACGCGAAAAAGGCATTGGGGATATGGGTATAGGTAAACGTATTAAGACATTAGCTCGCAATCTTTATGGGCGTGTTGATGCTTATGATAATGCCCTTAAAAAAGGTGATAATTCTTTGATGAAAGCTTTAAATCGAAATCTTTATGCGACATCCGCGGCAGATGAAAAGCAAATAGCTGCTATGATTTACTATGTAAAAGAATCTTTACACCAGCTGAACTCTCAATCGAACTCAGAAATTATGCAAGGAAACGTTGTTTTTCCAAAGGCATCATATGAAAAATCATGATATAGCTGCAGATTTGCAAGACAATTCAGAAATTGAATTATCTAGAATATTCTATTTAACGTCTTTAAAAGGTATCAAAAAAGTAAGCATTGATATTTTAGCATCAGAAAAGGAAAGAAAGCTATTGTCAATTAGGTGCTCGTTACTATCGTTAGAATATCTAAGAGCCCAAATTACAGTGGATCAAATTTCATCTAAAAAAATTATAGTTAAGGGAGATATAAGGGCAAAAACTCGGCAAGAGTGTGTAGTTACGTTGGAGCCATTCAACATAAATATTAAATCATCTTTTAGTCAGAGCTACTTAACCGATAATACTGACTTAGATAATAATTTGGCTGTAGAAGCAGAAAATTATGACTTATCAGAAATATTGATAGGTGATACAATTGACGTGGGAGAGCTGGTAACACAATATTTGTCATTAGCTATAAAACCATATCCCAGATCAAAGGAAGCTGATATCCATATGGATAATTATCATTCTAACACTGAAAATGATGGCTCTTTTGCTATATTGAAAACATTAATTAAAAGTGAAGAGGTTTAATAATATATTTTTAAAATTAAGTCCCTTGCAAGAGAGTGGACTATTAGTTAATTACCTCCATCTATTTAAAGAAAAGATGCTTTAAATAGATAATGTTTGTGAAGGAAAATATTATGGCTGTTCCAAAAAAGAAAATATCAAAAGCACGTCGTGGTGAAAGACGATCACATGATGCACTTAAACAACCTTCTTACGTAGAAGATCAAACTACTGGTGAATATCATCGACCACATCACGTTGATATGAAGACTGGTTTTTATAAGGGTAAACAAGTTATACAAGTTAAAGATAAAATATAACTTTAGAAGCCGTTTTGAGCGGCTGGAAAGCGGTCTCGATTGATGGAGTCCGTCACTATCGCGTTAGATGCAATGGGCGGTGATGATGCGCCGCAGATAGTTGTTGCCGGTGCCAATATCGCGCGCCGAAGATTTCCTCATGTCAATTTTCTGCTTTATGGTGATAAAGAAGAGATAGAAAAATTAATTTCTAAACATCGTGGTTTAAAAGATTACGTAGAGATTCATCACACTTCGGAGCAGGTTGCCGCTGATGATAAACCTTCGCAGGTTATACGTAGCGGACGTAATACATCTATGTGGCTGTGCTTGGATGCAGTTAAGAAAGGTACTGCGTCTGGGGCAGTTTCGGCTGGTAATACCGGTGCTTTGATGGCCATGGCTATGATACAGTGGAAAAAGCTACCTGGGATAGACAGGCCTGCTATTGCTTCATTTTTTCCCACTTTAAGGGGAGAAACGGTAATGCTTGATTTAGGTGCCAATATTTCATGTAGTGCGAGAAATTTAGTTCAGTTTGCTGTAATGGGAGAAGTATATTCACGGACAATATTGGGAATCGAAGATCCTACACTTGGGTTATTAAATGTAGGAACCGAAGATACAAAAGGTAATGTAGCTCTTCAAGAAGCAGCAGATATTATTCGAGGTATTGATTTTCCCGGTGAATTTGTTGGTTTTGTCGAAGGTGATGACATACCAGCAGGAGCTGTAGACGTTGTTGTAACGGATGGGTTTACGGGAAATATTGCTTTAAAGACTGCTGAGGGAACAGCAAAACTTATAAATAGTTTTGTCAGGGAAGCCTTCCGTAACTCTTTTTGGGCCAAAATAGGTTATATATTTGCAAAACATTCACTTGATAAACTCAGAAATAGAAGCGATCCAAGACGCTATAATGGTGCAATGTTTCTTGGGCTAAATGGTATATGTGTTAAAAGTCATGGGGGAACAGATGCCTTGGGCTTTGCTACCGCGATTGGGGTAGCACTTGATATGATAAACTACGGAGGAAATCAGATGATAGCCGAACATATAGCCCAAATAAATATTAGTGATGCAGAGTGAGTAATAAAAAAGTGCGTAGATCTGTTGTTGTCGGATGTGGTGGTTATTTGCCCGAAAAAGTTCTTAGTAATGAACAATTAGCGGAGCAACTCGAAACATCAGATCAATGGATAAGAGCTAGAAGTGGTATAGAGAAACGTCATATTGCGGCTCCAAATGAGTTAACATCTGATCTCGGTAGGGCTGCAGCTGAAATTTCACTAAGAAATGCTGGTATGAGTCCGAAAGAAATTGATCTCGTTATCGTTGCTACAAGTACACCAGATCAAACGTTTCCAGCTACGGCTGCAGCCGTGCAAGCCAAAATTGGTGCTAACAATGCAGTAGCCTTCGATGTTGCGGCAGTATGTTCTGGTTTCGTTTTTGCTTTAGCAACTGCAGATAATTTTATCAAATCAGGTCAAGTTAATAGTGCATTAGTAATTGGAGCTGAAACCAATTCTCGAATATTAGATTGGGAGGACAGAGGGACTTGTGTGCTGTTTGGGGATGGGGCAGGAAGCATTGTACTTAAGTCCGAGTGTGTTGAGGGACTTAATAGTGATAGAGGAATTCTATCTACTCATCTTCATTCAGATGGACGACTTCGGGACTTGCTATATGTGGATGGTGGACCGTCATCTACTGGAACGGTTGGTTATATAAGGATGGAAGGTAAAGAGGTGTTTCGTCATGCGGTAGTAAAAATGTCAGAAGTAGTAACAGAGGCATTAATAAAAAATAATCTTTTGGCCACTGATATTGACTGGTTTGTTCCACATCAAGCCAATAAAAGGATTATAGATGGAACTGCAAAGAAGCTTGGGATAAACGCTGAACGGGTTGTGGTCACGATTGATAAACATGCAAATACCTCTGCAGCTTCTATACCACTAGCTCTATGGGAAGCTGTTAATGACGATAAAATCAAAAAAGATGATTTAGTTTTAGTAGAAGCTTTAGGAGCTGGAATGACTTGGGGGTCAGGATTAATTCGTTGGTAGTTGTACTACATTAGAACGAGTAAATACTGAGATAAATTTAGTTATCTGACTAAATTAGTTTAACCGTATACTGCAATCCACTGATATTGACGGATATATCAGTAAAGGTTACCGTCAAATATCTAGAAGAGGGGGTGACGGTGGCTGGAACAATAACAAGGGCGCAATTAACAGAGGCTGTTTATCAAGAAGTTGGTTTGTCTCGTAATGAATCATCAGAACTTGTTGAGTCTCTGCTTTCTGAGGTGTCTGCTGCACTGGTAAGAGGAGAAATGGTTAAGTTCTCATCTTTTGGTAGTTTTTCAGTGAGAGATAAGAATGAAAGGATTGGAAGAAACCCTAAAACAGGCGAAGAGGTACCTATTGTATCAAGGCGTGTAATTACATTTAGAGCCAGTCAGGTTTTAAAAAGTGCTATTAATGTATCTAAATCTAGTATCAGTGATACTGAGGTTAATGATGTTGAATAAGATCGAAATACAGTAGTTACATTCTGGTTATGGCTATGTCTGATAAAGAATTATCAAACAATAAGTCTGCCGAAGCTTTTCGTACAATACGAGAGGTGGCAGAAGTTATTGATGTCCCACAGCATGTGTTGAGATTCTGGGAATCTAAATTTAAACAAGTGAATCCTCTTAAAAGAGGTGGAGGTAGACGTTATTACCGGCCAGATGACGTTATTCTAATAGAAAAAATTAAAAAACTACTCTATGATGACGGTTACACCATAAAAGGTGTGCAGAAATTATTAAACGAATCTAAGAATAAGAATAATTTAGTAGTGAAAAAATCTACTGTTAAATTTGTTTCAAATACAAAAAATGATAATCTAAAACCTAACAAAGACACAGAGCAGTTAAGAGAAATTCTGCAAGATCTTCAAGAACTGAAGCGTTTAATCCTAGATTCAAGTTAAATTTAGATTGTTCAATTTACCATACACCGTAAATGAAAATCAGCCATTGATGATGTTTTTTAGGTGAGGTTATAACTTTATAGTCGGGACGTAGCGCAGTCTGGTAGCGCATCACACTGGGGGTGTGGGGGTCGCAGGTTCAAATCCTGCCGTCCCGACCAATGGTTTTAATGGGTTATCCAGTCGGCTGTATTGTTTTTGTCATGGAAAATTTCTCTATCAGATTAAAAAAATTAGTGTGATGTATCAAGAATTTTCGATTGTTATGGATCTCTAATCTCTATAATAATAAAAATACCAAAAAACTGATGGCTCATATAGTTTAAATAATTTTATCTATGGAGATAAGTTTATCTATCATAACACACCCGCTCAGAAAGATGCGCCATGACAGATAACAAAATGCAAGCCGTTGTGTTAGGAAAAGACAGTATCCATCTCGATGAAGTCGACAAGCCTGTGGTCAAGTCAACCCAGGTACTGGTCAAGGTAGTAAGCTGTAGCGTGAACCGTTCGGATTTGCTGACTACCGAAGGGAAGAACTACGGTCATGTTGGAGGAGCTGCCAAGGTTATGGGTGCTGCGTTTTGTGGTGAGGTTGCCGAGGTCGGGTCTGAGGCCGACGGAATTACAGTTGGTGATCGCGTGATGGCAGTTGGCGCGGCTGGCTGGGCTGAGTACGCTGTTGCTGACTTTCGACGTACATTACCTGTTCCTGACGGAATGGATCTCATTCAGGCTGGCTCATACTCGTCAGCCCTCCTAACAATGCATGATGCTATTGTGACCAATGGTCAGTTTGAAGCAGGCCAGTCAATACTGATCCAGGGTGCTAGTACTGGAGTCGGTATCATGGGTATGCAGATGGGCAAGCATCTTGGCGCTAGTCTCATAATCGGGACATCGACGAACACTGAGCGACGTGCACGATTGGCTGAGTTCGGTGCCGATTTGGCACTGGATTCGACTGATCCGGGATGGGTAGATGAGGTCTTGGAAGCGACGGACGGTAAAGGTGTCGATCTGATCATTGATCAGATATCTGGTTACGTGGCCAATCAGAATATGGCAGCAACAAAAATACACGGGTGTATCATCAATGTCGGACGTTTGGGAGGAGAAATCGCCGAATTTGATTTCAATATGCATGCCGAACGCCGTCTCACCTATATCGGTACAACCGGTCGCACCCGTTCGCTTGAAGAACATGCTGAAGTATTCCGCGCCGCAAAGGAACAATTGTGGGATGCTATGGAAGCCGGCGTATTCAAAATGCCCATCGATAGCACTTTCGATATCTCGGAGGCATCATTAGCACTGGAGCGTGCTAAACAGAACAAGCACTTCGGACGGATTATGCTGACGGTCAAGGCTTCATAGGGGATCACTGGACTTAATAGCAAGGATTCTATGGCTTTCCAGTCAAAAGCAATTATTACGAAGAATTGATAAATATAAAAAATCCATTTTGTTTTACAGCTAGAGGTTGGAAGATAATTTTTGTACTATTTAAGGATCTATTATACTCTTTCCTTTGTCCGTAAGTTTGCATACTAACCAATCAGGTTTAATTGGATTGTCAAACCATGGTTCGGCCCATCCTTTGCGAATACAACTTTTAATTGTACGATGATTTATTCTTTGTCCTTCTCTATCGAACAAAGGTAATTTACCGCCTGGTTGAGATAAACCGCGCAATAACCAGCTCCTTTGGGAACTTGATATCTTACTATCTTTAGGAATTAAACTATCAGTATAACTTGATTTATCTCTATGTGGTTGAAGAGCTACCACGTTAGAATTATATATTGTATTAGGTTTACGTTTTTGCATGATAGGTCTAGCCACTAATGCTGTTAAAACAAAAATACAAATTAAATCTGTAGGTATCTAAATAAAACGTATATAATGAAAAAGTAAAGTTATGATAGAATAAATTTATTATTTAATGGAGTGATAGACTAATGAGTGAAAGGATCTGGAAAATTTATCTGTCTGGTGAAATTCATAGTGATTGGAGAGAGCAGATAGAAGAGGGAGTTAAGCAAATGTCCCTCCCAGTAACTCTAAGTGCGCCGATAACCGTACATGAGAATTCAGATGATTGTGGTGTAGCAATATTGGGAAGCGAAGAATTAAGTTTCTGGCATGATCACAAAGGAGCTCTGCTTAATTCTGTTAGAACAAGTACACTTATATCCGATTCCGATATAGTAGTGGTAAGGTTTGGTGAGAAATATAAGCAGTGGAATGCTGCTTTTGATGCTGGTTATGCAGCTGCTCTTGGAAAACCTTTAATAATTCTACATCAGCCTGAACACAATCATGCTTTGAAGGAAATAGATGCCGCTGCAAAGGTAGTTGCACAAACTCCGCAGCAAGTAGTTGATGTTCTATCATATGCCATTAATGGATCTATGCCATTGGATAAACAAGTAAAGGATGCTGCTGAGTAATCTCTACTAATTAAGTTTAAATATAAAATTATAAAGCATTATCAAGAGCTTGATCTAAATCAGCTATTATATCATCAATTGTTTCCAGGCCAACGGATATCCTAACAACTTCTGGCCCTGCCCCTGATGCAATTAACTGATCTTCGGTTAATTGCCTATGTGTGGTGGAGGCTGGATGTATGATCAGAGTTCTAGTATCGCCAAGGTTAGCTAGATGAGAAATAAGTTCTACACTTTCCACAAGTTTAATCCCTGCTTCATAGCCGCCCTTAAGTCCAAAGGTAAAAAGAGAGCCAGGTCCTTTAGGAAGGTACTTTTTAGCTAATTGATGATACTTACTAGATTTTAGTCCTGCATAAGAAACCCAATCTATAGCCCGGTGAGAGTCTAGATACTCTGCTACTATTTGAGCATTTGTAACATGACGCTCCATTCTAATTGAAAGCGTCTCAATGCCAGTTAGTATTAATGATGCATTTGTAGGAGCTAATGTTGGACCCAAATCTCGAAGGCCTACAGCTCTTGCCTTAGTTGAAAATCCAAAATCTCCAAAACTTTCATAGAATGTTAAGCCGTGATAGGCCGGATCCGGTTGCGTTAGAGCCGGAAACTTATCATTTTGAGCCCAGTCAAAATTTCCACTTTCTATTACTATTCCCCCCATAGCGTTGCCATGGCCACCTAGAAACTTTGTCATTGAATGAATAATTAGGTCTGCGCCCCACTTGAATGGCTGACATAAATACGGACTGGCAGTTGTATTATCTACAATTAGCGGTATTCCAGCTTCCTTTGCAATATTCGCAATGGGTTCTAAGTCTAAGATTATTCCACCAGGATTAGCTAGTGCTTCTAAAAATATTGCCTTAGTATCAGAATTTATTGAATTTTTAAAGTTTATAGGATCACTTGGATCCACAAATCTGCATTCCCAGCCAAATTTTTTAAAGGTATGGGTAAACTGAGTTATTGAACCACCATACAAACTACTTGATGCAACAAAATTAGCACCCGGTTCAAGTAAAATATACATTGCAAGTAGTTGTGCTGCGTGACCGGACGATGTAGCAACTGCTGCTCGGCCATTTTCTAATGCTGCCACTTTTTCTTCTAAAGAAGATACGGTTGGGTTACCAATACGACTGTATATATAACCAAAATCTTGCAGGTTAAATAAAGAAGCTGCGTGATCAACGTTATCAAATACAAAGCCTGTTGATTGGTAAATAGGTACGTTACGTGCGCCAGTTACTGGATCGGGTGATGCCCCAGCGTGGATTGCTAGTGTTTCGAAACCCGGAGCTTTAGGTGTTTTTTTTGAATCACTCATAATTATTTCCTAAAGAAATACTTTAGTTTGTTCTAATTTCTCGGGAACGTCTTGAAGTTATAAGACGTGTATTAATTCCGTTCCAACCTAATTCCCCACTAAAACGACCATATTCTATTTTTGGACATCTATCCATAATTACAGTGAGGCCAGCTTTTTCTGCTTTTGCTGCTGCTAAATCGTGTCGTACAGTAAGTTGCATCCAAACTATTTTAGCACCGATGTTAATCGCATCATCGACTATTGTAGGCACGCGTTCAGACTTTTGAAATATATCCACCATTTCGATTTTTTCAGGAATATCTTTAAGGTTGGCATAAACATTTTCACCTAGCAATTTGGTTCCACTGATGGTCGGATTTACTGGAATAATTCTATAGCCTTTTGATTGAAGATATTTCATAGCAAAATAACTAGGTCTGTTCCAATTACTGCTTGCACCAACCATAGCAATTATATTTGTATCTCTTAGAATACGACGTATAAGCCACTCTGGGTAATATAGTGGTTCCATATCTAAGCCCTTTTAAAATTAGTGTAAAATTGTATTAATTATTTCTGAAGTAGTAACTTTGGTATCTCTATTGCTGGACATCGATCCATTATAACAATTGCTCCGGCATTTTCTGCCTTTTTTGCTGCCAGTCTGTCAATAACATCAAGCTGCATCCATATATAAGGAATTTTTAACTCTATGGCTTCATCTACTACTGAAGCTACCTTGCTTGAGTGACAAAATATATCCACTAGATCAACTTTTTTAGGTACATCATTTAAGGAACCGTAAGTAATTTCACCATTAATAAAAACACCTTTAGCATTTGGATTTACGGGATAAACTTTATATCCTTGCAGTTGAAGATATTTCATTACTCTCCAACTAGCTCTGCTTGGACCTCGCGGACTGGCACCAACCAGTGCGATTGTATTTATTCTATCAAATAAATTTTTTAATACTTTATCTGAGTAATATAAATTTCTATTCAAAACCTATTCCCCAATCATAGATTTATCTCTTGGCATTTAATCCCACTCAGGTTCTCTTTTCTCAATAAAGGCATCAAATCCTTCTGCAGCATCAGCATCCATTACATTCTTTGCCATAAGTGGACCAGTATAAGAGTAAGCATCACTTACACCCATCTCTAATTGTTTGTAAAAAGCAGATTTACCCAGTGATAACCCATATGCACTTTTCGATGCTAGTTTGATTGCAAGTTGGTTAATAGATTCATTTAAGAGGTTATCAGCAACAACTTTGTTAATTAAACCAATTTTTTCAGCACGGTTTGAATCAATAAAATCACCAGTAAAAAGCATTTCTAAAGCATGTTTACGACTAATGTTTCTACTTAAAGCTACAGCAGGTGTTGTACAAAATAGACCATTATTTATACCTGAAGTAGCAAAAGTAGCGGATGATGCAGCAATAGCTAAATCACAGGTTGCAACTAACTGACAGCCGGCTGCTGTGGCAATACCTTGTACTTTGGCTATAACCGGTTGTGGTAACTTAAGTATCGACAACATTACTGCACTACACTTAGTAAAGAGTTTTGTTTGATAATCAATCGTATAGTTTGATCGCATGTCTTTAAGATCATGACCTGTACAAAATGCCTTACCATTAGCTGATAATATAACAACTCTTATAGTTTTATTATTGGCTATTTTATCTAAAGCTATCTGAAGTTCGGAAAGCATCTCTAGAGATAGAACGTTCATTTGTGCGGGTCTATTCAGAGTTAATTCAACTATTGAACCTTTACTTCTTTTTGTTATATGGAGCGGTGTGTTATTATCTGTAGAGCTATTATCCATGAATTTCACTTTATCTTGCTAGAAAGTACGTTATTGTTTCCGATTATTTATCTCTTATATTTTCTGTTCCCATAGCATATACGAATATCAATATTAATACAGCGGTACTATATTACCGTAGCGCTAAGTTGTTATAAAAAATGATGTTTTCATCATTGACATACCAATTTTACTAACATAGATACTTTGGACTGTCAGTGGAAATAAATCCAAGAACAAAAATCGGAAATAAGTATTATGCCTCTTCCGGCCCAAAAGACGTATAGCGCTAAACCTTCAGAAGTTGAAGCAAAGTGGTACATTATTGATGCAGAGGATTTAGTCCTTGGTCGAATGGCAGTAATAGTAGCCGATCGATTACGCGGAAAACATAAGACTATGTATACGCCCAATATTGATTGCGGCGATCATATAGTGATTATAAATGCAGAAAAAATTTATTTATCAGGTAATAAAAGAAATAATAAAACTTACTATAGGCATACTGGTTACCCTGGAGGTATTAAAAGTAGAACGGCTGGACAAATCTTAGAGGGACCTCATTCGGATAGAGTGATTCGCAAAGCTGTTGAACGGATGTTGCCAAAGACTAAGATGGGTAGGGCTCAGATCCGTAAGCTTAAGGTTTATTCTGGTTCTGATCATCCTCATGAAGCTCAGCAGCCTGAAGTTATCAATGTGAGTGAATTAAACAGCAAAAACAAAAGGAAAGGGTGACTATGACCGATGAAACGGCCCAAGTCTTGAATTCGTTGGAAGACGAACTTCCCACTCCAGTAATCCAAGAGCCTCTAATTGATGATTTAGGTAGAACATACGCTACAGGAAAACGAAAAGATGCTGTGGCAAGAGTTTGGATAAAACCGGGCACTGGTACATTAACAGTAAATGGACGCGAAGGAGGGGTATACTTTGCACGTCCTGTTCTTCGCATGGTTATGTCCCAGCCTTTTCAAGTAACCGAGCGTCTTGGACAGTATGATATTGTATGTACTGTTGCAGGGGGAGGTCTTTCGGGGCAAGCAGGAGCAGTACGCCATGGGTTGTCCAAGGCACTTAGTTTACGAGAGCCTGCTCTAAGGTCAGTTCTTAAAAAGGCAGGAATGCTTACACGTGATTCAAGAGTTGTGGAGCGTAAAAAATACGGTCGTGCCAAGGCTAGACGTAGCTTCCAGTTTTCGAAACGTTAACTATAAGTCTTCGGGTATTTTAATTGTTAGAAGAGGTCACACACTTTGTGACCTTCTTTATATTAATATAATCTCCGTTCTCTGTGATTTTAAGAGTTTTACCAGAGTTATTGGGCTCTATAGCTAGTACAACATATTAATATTAGAGGAACAGGTTATGCGTGCCGCGTTTTACGATACACTTGGACAGGCCAACGATGTTCTTACCGTTGGAGAGCAGCCCACACCAGAGCCAGGTCCTGGGGAAGTACGAGTAAAGTTACAAAGCTCAGGAGTTAACCCATCAGATACGAAGGCTCGGCTGCGCGGTCGAGGTGGATCAATCCCGTTTCCGTTGATTATTCCTCAGAGCGATGGGGCAGGGGTGATCGACGCGCTCGGCGACGGCGTGGATGATGGACGCTTTGGAAAGCGAGTATGGCTCATGAACGGTCAATGGCAACGGCCCTTTGGTACGGCGGCGGAGTATATCTGCACTGACTCGAAATATGTGATTGATCTACCTGAGGGTGTTGATATGGCTGAAGGAGCCTGCTTCGGTATTCCATTCTTGACGGCTCACCGCGCGGTTATGTTTGATGGATCAATCAAAGGCCAGACAATTCTTGTGCAGGGTGGAGCCGGAGCGGTCGGTCACTATGCTATCCAGGTTGCTAAGGCTAATGGTGCGCGGGTAATCACCACTGTTAGTTCAGATCAAAAGGCTAACTATGTTAGAGATAGTGGTGTTGATGAGGTTATTAACTATCGTACTGAAAATATGTCCGAGCGTATTATTACTATGACCGATGGGCGGGGCGTGGACCGTATTATAGAACTTAATATCTCTGCCAATGGCCCGTTGTACGCTCAGATGTTGGCACATGGTGGATCTGTAATCGTTTATGGAACCACTGAAATGAAGGCAAGCTTTATGGCTCAGGATTTTTTTATCAAGTGGGCTTCGTTCAAGGGATTTCTAGTGTATACGATCGACGACACGCAACGTCATGAAGGTGTGACAGCACTTAACAAGATGTTAGTCGAAGGTTCGCTCAAAACAACTATCGCTAATCGGTTCTCTCTCAATGATATTGTAGAGGGACACAAAATGGTCGAAGCCGCCAGGCATATTGGTAATGTAGTTATTGATGTCAGTTAGTAAGTACAATAAGAAAGTCTGATGAAACTTAAAACTATACACTAAGGTGTTTGAAATAATATTGGTCATGGACCATCATATCTCCAGTTCAGGAAACGTTCATTTACAAACATTTAATTTATGAATTAAGGTGTTTTATATAGAGCCCTATGTTTAACTTAAGTTAGTGCAAATTTACCTAAACTTAAGTAATGAAGAGTTAATTGACTTAGATTCGTGGTTTGTTTGTATATAATATTTTTATTAAAAATAAGGTAATAAATTATTATGAGTATTGATTGGCCAACTGACAGAGTTAAGTATAGTTCAATAGATGATCGGCCACCTTTATTATTGCCTGATGGAGCTAAAGTTGTTGTTTGGCCCTGTGTCAACGTTGAGCATTGGGTAATAGATTCCCCTATGCCACGCACGGTAGTAAATCCTCCAGGAGGGGTCGAGAAAAGAGTTCCTGACATAGCCAATTGGGCTTGGCATGAGTATGGTCAAAGAGTTGCCTTCTGGCGGCTTAAAAAAATATTTGATGAGTTTAATGTTGCGGCTTCATTGGTTCTGAATGGATCAGTATGTGACATATATCCGCAAATTGTTGATTCATGTCTTAAATCTAAATGGGATTTAGTTGGTCACGGTTGGATTCAAAAAGCCTTGCCAGCTGTTGAGGATCAACGCGAAATGATTCACAAAGTTTACAGACGTCTAAAAGATTATTCTGGTATATCTCCAAAAGGATGGTTGGGGCCAGCTTTGGCGGAAACACATGACACAGTAGATTGGTTGCATGAAGCTGGTTTTGAGTATGTAGCAGATTGGGTTCTTGATGATCAACCGTGCGATTTACGAACCAAACACGGAACTATTGTTAGTTTGCCATACACTCAAGAACTTAACGATTTATCTATGTTGCTAATTCAAGGACATAGAGCTAGTGAATATGCTGACAGAGCAATTGATGAATTTGAACAATTGATAGATGATGCAGAAAATGGTTCCTCAAGAGTTATGTGTTTTACCATGCATCCTTATATACTTGGGGTTCCTCATAGAGCTAAACAACTTAGAAGAATTTTAGAGCATATTTGCGATAGATCTGATACTTTAATTTGGACTGGTGAACAGATATTAGATTGGTATAAAAGTGTTAGGCCTAATAAGGGGTGGCCTCCGGCCATTTAATATATGGATAACAAATACTTTGTATATAAACCTACAATCTAATTTTCTTAGAGTAGATGAGTTGCAATAAACTGATTCTTTAGCTTAGTAATTGTTAATTGAATACATTAATTAAGGAGAGCCACTGATTAGTGGTTTGATCCATGAAAACTTCTAAAAAAGCACAGCTCAATATAGGTATTTTGGGAGCAAGCGGTTACACGGGTGTTGAACTCGTTAGACTGTTAACACTGCATCCAAATGCTAAAATTAAATTTCTAACGGCAAACTCTCATGCTGGAAAGAACTATGATGATGTGTTTCCTCATTTGGGGAACGAAAACTTACCAAAATTAATTAAAACGGAAGATGTCATATGGGATGATATTGATGTTGTGTTCTGTGCTTTGCCACATGGTACAACCCAAGAAATTGTAAAAACGATACCAACAAGTGTTAAAGTAATTGATTTATCTGCAGATTTTAGACTGGATAATATTGAAACGTATGCAGAGTGGTATGGGCATAAGCATTACGCACAAGAAATACAAAAAGAAGCTGTTTATGGTCTTACTGAATTTAATCGTGAGGAAATATCTAAAGGTCGTGTTATTGCATGTCCGGGTTGTTATCCCACTGCATCATTATTACAGATTTTACCTTTAGTTAAAGACACCCTAATAGATGTAGAAGATATTATTATTGATGCTAAGTCGGGTGTTACAGGGGCTGGTAGAACGGTTAAAGAGGCTTCGCTTTTTTCAGAGATTGCAGAGGGAATGCATCCGTATGGTGTTGCTCATCATCGTCATGCACCAGAAATTGAGCAAGAAATAGAAAAAATAATAAACAAACCAATTAAGATTAACTTTACACCTCACTTGGTACCAATGAATAGAGGGGAATTGATAACTTCTTATCTTCGTCTATCTGAAGGAGTAACCACAGAAGATGTGTTAAATACTTTGAAAAACACCTTTAGAAACGAAATGTTTGTCCGTATTTGTTCTGGTAATGTATTTCCTGCAACGCGCCATGTTCGAGGATCAAACTTTGTTATTACTGGGGTTTTCCCTGATCGTATTCCGGGTCGTGTTATTTTAATTACTGTAATAGATAATCTTGTTAAAGGTTCCAGCGGGCAAGCTATTCAAAATATGAATTTGATGTTTGGAATAGCTGAAAAAACTGGATTAGAACAACAGCCACTATTCCCATAACAGTAATAATTTAAATGTTATATATGAGGTGATAATGCTTAATCCAATCAAACCCTACCTAGGTATTGAGCCAACAATTGCAAGAAACGTTTTTATTGCAGATACAGCAGCTGTGATTGGAAATGTTAGTATCGGCGTAGGCTCGAGTGTTTGGTACAATTGTGTAATTCGGGGTGATGCTGGTAGTAGTATAATTATAGGAAAATGCGTAAACATACAGGATGGTACTGTGATACATGTTAATGGTGCCAGAAATGATGGTAGTCCGGATATGCCCGTTTTAATAGGAGATAATATTACAATTGGTCATTCTGCACTAATACACGCCTGTACACTTCAATCAGGCTGTTTTATTGGAATGCGATCTGTAGTCTTGGATGGTGCGGTTGTTGAAACAGGAGCAATGGTTGCTGCGGGTGCAGTTGTCTCACCCGGAAAAATTGTAAACTCTGGTGAATTGTGGGCAGGAATTCCAGCCAAACCTTTGAGAAAACTGCGCCAAGATGAACTTGACTATTGGCCTGAATCAGTTAGCACTTATTGTGAATTAGCTTCTAATCATATCAAATCTGGAAATTCAAAAAAATAAATAAAGATTAGAATCAGTTGTTATCCGTGACTAGTATAGAAATATAATAGTTATTTTGTTAGATAGTTTAATACTTCTAGCTGATACTAATCAGATAAAATAAAAAGGCTGCAGTCAGTATTGTTTGTAAAGTTATCAATGCTCGGCTTGTTTTAGGATGAGTGCTCTTTTGTTAGAATTAATCTTATGCTTTAAAGTTGATTATTATAAGATTGTTATATTGCTTAGCTTATGTTTTGGATTAACTAGTTGCGAAGTAATTCGAGACACACAAATCCTTAAGTTTTTTGAGAAAAAAAATATACCAACTGCTACAGTTAACCAATTAATAATGAGAGAACGTTCTAATAAAGAAATATTTAAGTCAGTTATCAGCGCAACTCCCTCTTTATCAAGCGTCCCTTTGCGGCCCAAAAGTATTACCAGTCATTCTGATCGTAAAAAAATATTAAATCAGTTATACCTTGATCGTAGAAATGCTCAATTAAATAACGATTTGATAAAACTTCAGGAAAAATTAATTATAGATAGTAGATAAAACTGGCCAGCAGTTACTAGTACAATTAGAATATTCACTAAAAAATTTACTATTTTTCGAAATATTAAGGTTGAGTTTAAAGGTAGGTAGATGGAGCACGAATTTCACCGTATCAAAAGATTGCCCCCATATGTTTTTGCTGAAGTAAATTCTATGAAGGCATTGGCTCGTGCTAACGGTGACGATATTATTGATTTTGGAATGGGTAATCCTGACCTGCCAACTCCAGAACATATAGTAGATAAATTATCTGAAACTGTTCGAAATCCAAAAACTCACCGTTATTCAAATTCACGAGGTATACCCGGATTGCGTCGTGCATTATGTAATTACTACCAACGCCGCTTTAATGTCTCATTAGACCCAGATAAAGAAGCAATTGTAACGATAGGTTCTAAAGAAGGGTTAGCAAATCTAGCTCAAGCCATAACAGGACCAGGTGATATAATTCTAGTTCCCAATCCTTCTTATCCGATACATCAGTTTGGTTTTATTATTGCAGATGGATCTGTTCGGTATGTTCCTGTGAAACCTGATAATAATTTTCTTCCAGCACTAGAAAAAGCTGTTTTGCACTCGGAACCAAAACCTGTGGCATTAGTTTTATGCTACCCGGCCAATCCCACTGCTTATGTTGCCGACTTAGATTTCTATGGAGAAGTTGTAGAATTTTGTGTACGTCATAGTATTTATATCTTATCAGATTTGGCTTATGCAGAGATCTATTTTGATGATAACAATCCTCCTCCATCTATATTACAAATACCTGGAGCTCGTGAAATTGCAGTTGAGTTTACATCTACTAGTAAAACGTACTCAATGCCTGGTTGGCGTATAGGTTTTGCAGCGGGAAATAAACAGTTAATAGCTGCTCTTGCTAGGGTAAAGAGCTATTTAGATTATGGGGCATTTACACCTATACAAGTAGCGGCTGTTACAGCTTTAAATGGACCACAGGATTGCGTTACGGAAACTAGAAAAATATATAAAGCACGTCGTGATGTTTTGATTGAAGGACTTTCTCGTGCTGGATGGGAAATACCTGAGCCAAGTGCTTCTATGTATGCTTGGGCTCCTATACCTCAACCATTTACTCATTTAGGAAGTCTTGAATTTTCTAAATTACTATTAAAGCATGCGTGTGTTGCAGTTTCACCCGGAGTTGGGTTTGGAGAATATGGAGAAGGATTTGTAAGGATTGCTGTTGTTGAAAATGAACAACGAATACGCCAGGCTGTCCGAAGTATAAAAAACTTATTTAATAGTAGTGATTCTATAATTGAGCAGACATCAAAAGTAATAGAAAAAAACGTTAAAAATTTAATATAATTAGGAAAGCACCGTGTCAAATCCTTTACGTATAGCTATAGCAGGTCTTGGTAATGTGGGCTCTGGTACCGTAAAATTATTAACACAAAACAGTGATTTATTAAGGAAACGTAGCGGTAGACCACTTAAAATCACCTCTATATCAGCAAGAGATAAAAATAAAGATCGTGGCTTTTCAACTGACGGTATGATTTGGTTTAATGATCCTGTTGCCATGGCTAAAGAAGCCGATGCAGATGTTCTGGTAGAGCTAATTGGTGGTGAAGAGGGAATTGCTAAAGAGGTTTGTGAGCAAGCCTTAAAAAGCGGTAAGCATGTTGTAACGGCTAACAAAGCACTTTTAGCAGTAAATGGTGAATCGTTGGTTTCCCTAGCGGAGAACAATAAGGTTGTTCTTAACTATGAGGCAGCAGTGGCTGGAGGCATCCCAATCGTAAAAGCCATACGTGAGGGATTAGCAGGTAATAGTATAAAGAGAATATATGGGATACTTAATGGAACATGTAACTATATATTAACAGAAATGCGAACTCAAAGGCGTGCCTTTGATGAAGTATTACTTGAAGCTCAGAAACTGGGTTACGCAGAAGCAGAGCCGAGTATGGATGTTGATGGTATAGATGCTGCTCAAAAGCTTTCATTATTATCTAGTCTGGCATTTGGGACAAAAATAAACTTTTCTGCGGTATATACAGAAGGTATTAGAAGAATTTCTTTACTAGATATAGATTATGCAGAAGAGCTAGGTTTTAGAATTAAGTTATTAGGGAGTGCTCAACGTACTGCAGAGGGGATAGAACAGCGCGTTTATCCATGCATGGTAGATCAAAGTTTTCCTATAGCGCACGTGGAGGGTGCATATAATGCTGTAGTAGGTATTGGAGACTTTGTTGGTAATACAATGTTTCAGGGCCTTGGAGCTGGAGCCGGTCCAACGGCTTCAGCGGTGGTAGCCGATTTGATTGATATTTCCCACGACAGACGAGCTCCGACTTTAGGCGTAAGCTATAACTTACTTGAAAATATACCTGATATTGAAATAGGAAAACATGTAGGTCCTTATTATGTTAGACTAATGGTTGCTGATCGACCTGGAGTCATAGCGGATATAACAGCTGCTTTTAGAGATGAGAAAGTATCTATTGAATCAATGATTCAGCGGTCGAGGTCAACAACTGAAGCAGTACCAGTCATACTAAATACGCATGATTGCAAGGAATATGAAATGCAGCGAGCTTTATCTAACATATCAACATTAGACAGCGTCATAGAAGAACCTACAATGATTAGAATTGAGACGCTATCGTAACAGAGAAACTTATTACTTTGGTCAGTTTATAATTAAATACTCACAATAGATAAGGAGTAAACCCGACGATGGCTAATGAACAAGCAACTGTCATGGACCGCAACATGGCAATTGAGGCCGTTCGTGTAACGGAAGCAGCAGCTATTGCTGCATGGAATTGGACTGGTCGTGGTGATGAAATGTCTGCGGATGCAGCAGCTGTCGAAGCCATGCGTACTGCACTAAATAAACTAAATATAGATGGCACTGTGGTTATTGGGGAAGGTGAAAGAGATGAGGCACCCATGTTGTTTATTGGAGAAAAAGTAGGTGCTGGTGGGCCAAAGATTGATATAGCATTAGATCCACTAGAAGGGACTACTTTAACTGCTAAAGCGAATGCTAATGCTATGGCAACTCTAGCTCTCGCCCCTCATGGTGGTTTTCTAAATGCTCCCGATGTTTATATGGAAAAAATAGCCGTAGGTGGGGGATTGCCAGAAAATTTAATAGATATTAACGCTGTTCCTTCAGAGAATTTAGATAGCTTAGCCAAAGCTAAAGGGGTAAAGGTAAGTGATCTTTTGATTTGCGTGCTTGATAGACCGAGGCATGTGGAACTTATTTCAGCTATACGTAAAACAGGAGCACGTATTCAACAGATATCGGATGGTGATATTTACGGAATAATCGAGACTTCGCAGCCCGATAGTAGGGTTGATATGTACCTGGGAAGCGGAGGAGCTCCCGAAGGAGTGTTAGCAGCTGCAGCTTTGCAATGTATCGGGGGACAAATGCAAGGTAAATTGATTTTTCGTAATGATGATGAAAAAAATAGAGCCTCAAAAATGGGAATAGAAAACTTTGATCGCGTGTATGATATAAATGATCTAGCTTCAGGTGATGTAATATTTTCAGCAACAGGGGTAACTGATGGAGGTCTTTTACAAGGGGTTCATCAATCTCCTGGAAGTGCCGTTACGCAATCTATAGTGATGCGATCAATGACTGGTACTGTTCGTGAAATAACTACACGACATGATTTTAATCGTAAATTAGATACTAATGACTAACTACTATATATGCCCACACGCCTAAACGTTGAACAGAATGAAGCCACCTCTTCAACATTAGGTGTACACTCCTCTATAGCCGGAAAGAGATGGTTATTACGAGATGTTGATGAGCGTATGGCTTTGATGCTATCTCAAAGACTTTCTTTACCAGAAATAGTAGGAAGAATATTAGCAAATCGAGGTGTTGACGTAGAAAGTGCTCAACAGTTTCTTCATCCAACTCTACGGGATAGCTTACCTGATCCTAACTGTCTTCTTGATATGGAAAAGGCAGTTGAGAGACTTTCTGAGGCCATAAATAAATCTGAATCGATTGCTGTATTTGGAGACTATGATGTCGATGGTGCCACATCATCAGCATTAATTTACAAGTTTTTTTCAAAAATAGGTATAAAAATACGAATATATATACCTGATCGTATAACTGAAGGTTATGGTCCCAACTGGCCTGCATTAAATAAATTAAAGGAAGATAAAATTGATCTCGTTATTACCGTTGACTGTGGAACAACGGCATTTGACGCGTTAGAAAAGGCATCGAAAGAAAACCTAGATGTAATTGTTTTAGATCATCATGCCGCCGAACCTCAGTTACCTAAAGCATTAGCCATAGTTAATCCGAATCGTTTAGATGATAAAAGTGAATTAGGAATTTTAGCTGCCGTTGGTGTTAGTTTTCTTATGCTCGTCGCTCTTAACCGGCACTTACGAGAGACTAGTTGGTATAATGATAATTCACTTATTGAACCCAACTTATTAGAATTACTAGATCTAGTTGCGCTAGGAACGGTTTGTGATGTTGTAAAGCTTAGTGGTTTGAATAGAGCTTTTGTAAAGCAAGGGCTAACCATAGTAAGTCAACGTAAGAATACTGGCCTTAGAGAGCTAGCAGACATATCTAAAATTGATCAAAGACCCAGTGCTTATCATGCTGGTTTCGTTTTAGGTCCCAGAATAAATGCTGGTGGAAGAGTGGGAGAATCATGGCTTGGAGCACGTTTACTAAGTACTGAAGATAAAAATGAGGCTAAGGACATAGCTCTACGACTTGATAATTATAATGCCGAAAGGCAAAAAATAGAACAAACAGTACTAGAAGAAGCTCTTAGCTTAGCTGAAAAAGAGACTGATAATCCTATTATTATTGTTTCAAGCGATCGATGGCACGCTGGTGTAATCGGAATAGTGGCAAGCCGTATTAAAGATAAATATTCTAGACCTTGCATATTAATAGGATTTGATGGTGTAACTGGAAAAGGGTCTGGGCGTTCTATAGATGGAATTGATTTAGGTAGCGTAGTTATTGCTGCTAGACAAAAAGGCTTAATTGAATCTGGTGGCGGTCATAAAATGGCGGCGGGACTTACACTTCAGAAAAAGAATCTGGCAAGTCTGAGAAAATTTTTATTTGAAAATGTTGGTCTATTAATGGCACAAGAGAATCCCAAACCTACACTATATGTAGATTCAATCATTACCCTTAATGGAGCGAACGATGAGCTTGTAACTGCCATACAGATGGTCGCACCATTTGGATCGGGTAATCCTGAGCCAAGATTTGTTTTTGAGTCTGTTCGAATAATCAAAGCCGACGTAGTAGGTGCTAGCCACATAAGGTGTATACTCTCAGATAGCAGCAAGAAAAACTTGAAGGCGATAGCTTTCAGAGCTGTAGGCGAACCTATTGGTGATGCATTATTAAATACACACGGGTTTCCAGTTCATATTGCGGGTAAAATACGTGAAAATACATGGCAGGGAAGGAATGAAATGCAAATAATCATCGAAGATGTTGCTAAGATAGCTTAGGAACTATCAAATCACTGGTAGATATATAAAGGTCAACGGATCGTTTATATATCAAATGAAAAAATAATTAAAATAGATGTATAGTTAAAGATATGTTTACTCGTTTGAAAAGCCGATGACTTACAAAACTGATAATGCACTAGATGTAAAAAAACTAAGTAGTTATTTTGGTGGCGAAATTTCAGGACTTGATGTCAAAGAAATTGGTAAATCAATAAAGCTAGATACAGTAAGGGAAGCACTCCACAAACATCAGTTTCTATGTTTTAGAAATCAATCCTTAACTGCCGATGAATTAGTAATATTTACTCAGAAATTTGGTAATTTGTTACCTCATGTTTTGCAACAATTTTCTCTTGAAGAAAACCCTAATATATATGTTCTATCCAATATTGTAGTGAATGGCCGACCTCTTGGGAATGAAAGGGAAGGTTTTGGTTGGCATACTGATCTAACGTATATGTTAAGACCTCCATCCTACACAATTCTCTATGGTTTAGAGGTGCCAAAGGAGGGGGGAGACACACTTTTTGCAAGTCTTTATAGTTCATGGGATACCCTTGAAGAAAGTGTGAAAAATAAATTACGAGGAATTGAGACAATTCATAGTTATAGCCACTTGTATAGTAAGCGTACTGGAGTGGAGCCATTAACAGAATCTCAAAAAGCACTAACGCCTAATGTTCTGCAACCAACTGTTCGTATTCATCCTCACACAGGTAGGGAGGGAATGTATCTAAATATTGGAGATTGTACTGGTATTAATGGGTTGCATGGCGATGAAAGCAATAAGATTATGAATCTGATAGAAGAGTTGTATAATTACACAATTAATAATTTTTTTTATACCCATAATTGGCATGTTCGTGATCTTTTGATTTGGGATAATAGGGGGTTGTTACATACCGCTACTGACTACGATTCTAATAAACACCGTCGTTTAATTTGGCGTACAAGTGTACTAGGTGAAAAGCCCATTCACTGGGTGCCGACTGAAGAGTAATGTAGTCT
>Ga0209403_10000201_pt1 | contig 94880 bp, 90 predicted proteins | sample ArcticOcean_MG_C_8_FD_187440 | JGI IMG/M metagenome (GOLD analysis project Ga0209403, IMG submission 187440) | Marine microbial communities from western Arctic Ocean - ArcticOcean_MG_CB11_86 (SPAdes) (version 2) | ecosystem: Environmental > Aquatic > Marine > Oceanic | place: Arctic Ocean...
ATTCCGTTAGCACCAATTATAATTGGAACTCCCACATATAAATTTTTAACACCATATTGCCCGGTCAGCCACGCTGCTGCAGGTAGAACACGTTTTTTGTCTTTTAGATATGATTCAGCCATAGCTATTGCTGATGAGGCCGGGGCGTAGAAGGCTGATCCGTTTCCTAATAGTTCAACAATCTCTCCACCTCCCATCCTTGTTCTTTCTACAATAGAATCTAGGCGTTTTTGGGTTGTCCAGCCCATCTTTACTAGATCGGGAAGGGGAATGCCGGCAACCGTGGAATAACGCTCTAGTGGAACCATAGTATCACCGTGACCACCGAGGACAAAAGCGGTAACATCTTCAACAGAAACACTAAATTCTTCTGCTAGAAAATAACGAAACCGAGCGCTATCTAGAACCCCGGCCATTCCGACACACTTATTAGGCTTTAGTTTAGCCGCTTCCCGGAGAACTCCAACCATAGCATCTAAAGGATTGGTTATACAGATAACAAATGCGTTAGGACAGTTTTTACCAATACCTTCACCAACAGACTGCATAACACCTGTATTAATACCTATTAAGTCATCGCGGCTCATTCCGGGTTTACGCGCTATTCCAGCTGTAACAATAACTACATCTGCATCTTTTATTGCCCTGTAGTTACTCGCCCCAATCATTTCTGAATCAAATCCTTCTACGGGTGAGGATTCAACTAAGTCTAGTGCCTTACCAGCAGGCATACCTTTAACTATATCAAATAGTACCACATCCCCTAGTTCTTTAAGTCCGATTAAGTGTGCGAGGGTGCCACCAATATTACCAGCCCCGATGAGTGCTATTTTGTTTCGTGCCATAGGTTAGATTTCCCAGAGTATATTCATTAAGTATATTGCAGCTATAAAGTTAATCGAACTGCTATTGTATCTGCTGTGTAACGCTTATTTCCAGGGGGTTCAACCCGCAGCTCTATAAGCCTTCATTATCTCCTGAGCTAGGAAGATGAATAGAGGCTATGTAGTCCTCAGCTTGCATTTCAATAAGCCTTGAAACTGTCCGCTGAAATTCAAACGTGATATCCCCTGATGAATAAATTGTACTAGGTCCTACCTCTGCACTAGCAAATAAATTGACCTTTTTCTCATACAGAGAGTCAATTAGGACAACGAACCTTTTTGCGACTTCTCTTTCATCAGCATTAAGTTTAGGAATTCCATCTATCATTACAGTATGAAATCGATTTGCAATAGTTAGAAAATCTGCGGCACTTCGTGGTGTGCGGCAAAGTTCATCAAAGCTAAAGCGTGCCACGCCATGAGCAGCTTTGGATACAAAGATTTTACGACCAAGAACTGAAAGTTCAACCTCTTTTGTAGGGTTATTATCAGTTAAGGTTTCAAATGCTATATTAAGCTTTTGAGTGGAGATTTTTCCTAGTGGAGTATAATAAACAGGAAGACCTTTAAGCCTGTCTAGCCGGAAATCTAGGCCTCTATTGATATCAAAAACATCTAGATGTTTGCAGATAAGATTGATAAATGGAAGAAAACGGTCGCGTTGTAAGCCGTCTTTGTATAGTTCTTGAGGAGATGTATTCGAAGTAGCTATCACAATCACACCGCGCTCGAATAATCTTTGAAATAACCGACTAAGGATCATAGCATCGGCAATGTTCACTACATGAAATTCATCGAAACACATTAACCAGGTGTTATCAGCAATATCTGAGGCAACCGCCATTAGAGGGTCTTGGCGTTTTTTTGTACGTCTTTCTTTTGTAAGACGTTGTTGGACTTCTAGCATAAAAGCATGAAAATGAACTCGCCGCTTTTGTTTTACATTTGATGAATTGTAAAATAAATCCATCAACATTGATTTGCCGCGTCCAACCGGACCATGGATGTATAATCCACGAGGAGTATCGCTGTCAGGCTGCACTAATCTAAATAAATTTTTCCACACCTCTGAACGCTTGTTTTGTTTTGGTCGATAGCCATCAAGTTTATCATAAATTTTTTGTAATTTTTTGGCTCCAAGTTCTTGCAATGAATCAGGTTTAAGCTCTCCAGTAATTATTAACGACTCGTAATACTCCAGAGGGGGAGCTGCATTAATGTTGGGTTTTATTAGTCCTTCAGTCATGGCGGCGGTTTAATACGTTTTACTATCAATTATTGCAACTTTTTTGAGTTTTTTTTAAAATTGAGAAATTAGCAGCCTAACGTTTTATCATAGAACATTAATTCCATCTCTTTTCTCACTTTCACTGCTTGATTATCTTGATCTATATCAACGTCTTTCCAAGTTATTTGATGATCTTTTTCAACTGAATTTTTAAGTTTCACGTTATTCGCAAGGCCTATCGGAAATCCACCAGAGGCAAGACTGTCAACAGCAGGTATTAATTTTCCATAGACTGTAAAACCTCCTTCACCATCGAGCATCTCACCAGCTTGCAGGTTTTGCTTGGCTGTGGCAACGGCATCCCCTCTAAAACCAGATGCCTGCCCTGTTGGTTCACGCCGCAAAGCCACATTAGCAACAGATACACCTAATTCGAGGCCTATTAGATGATATGGCTTCCATAAGGCTGAATATCGTCCGCTTTGGTCAGTAGGTAGGCCATATTCTGCAAAGCAATTAGTAACATAGTCACTAGGAGATTCGAATACCACATAGACCCCCCATCTCAGATCGCCAGACACAGGTCGTCCATCACGTTCTTCGGATGAAATAACCTCTACTTGCCCTTTATGGTGTAATTTTCCTCCTTCTTCTGCAGGTCTTAATATTTTTGGTAAATCTTGAACGCTCACTGGAGGAAAAGTTAAACCTCTTGGTGAAGGGGTAAGGCCTGTAGCATTAGAGACGGCTGCCATCTCTATTGCAGACTTTGTACCATCAAGAAAAGAATTAAACATTTTGGGGTTCATTCCCCCAGCATCTGCTTGCTCAGCTGTTATCCCATAATGTTGCCATACTTCATCTGGCGTGACGTAGTGGTAGCCTTCTAAATATTTAGTTCCTTTGCCAGCCGCTATAACGTCTAGGCCACAAGTTCGCGCCCAATCAACTTGTTCGCAAATTAATGCTGGTTGGTCGCCATAGGCTAGTGAATAAATTATATTTGCCTGCCGAGCTTTCTCTGCGAGCAAAGGTCCAGCTAATGCATCGGCTTCTACATTAACCATAATTATATCTTTTCCATGCTCACAACATGCCAGGGTATTAGCTATTCCCGCAGCAGGACTACCAGTGGCGTCTATTACTACATCTACATTTTCAGCGCTTATAGCTGATATTGTGTCTTCTGTAATATGAGTATCCGCAATTCCTGAGCGGATACATGCTTGTTTAGCTTGAGATGGATCTAAATCTACAATAGTGGAAATTATTATTCCTGGAGTACGGCTTGCTTGAGATAGATACATTGTTCCAAATTTACCTGCTCCAATGAGACAAACACGAACGGGATTTTTATTTTTATCTCGTTCTAGCAGTAGATTATGAAGGTTCATTGTATTAATTTCCTCTTTCAGCATTTGTTTTTTCATTATCTCTTCATATTATCATTCCACGCAACCTAACCTAGCTAAAAATACTCATTCAAAATATAATTAAAAGGAAGCAAATTAGATGAATAATTATAATGAAGCGGCTCGTGTTTCTAGTGTGTCTCGCGAAGATTTTCCAAATGAAAAGATCAATATCTTTGATCATATTTTAGAAACTCGTAAACTTTCGTTTATGGCAGAACTATTTGGCGTGATGGCACATAGTCCTGGTGCACTTCAGGCAGTTGCATCTGTAGGAGAGCACGTGCGTTTTCAAAGCGTATTAGATGAAGTATTACGTGAGATGATAATTTGTACTGTTTCTCAGGAAGTTGGAAATTATTATGAATGGTGTCATCATATACATCGCATGCCTAAAAATATGCAAAAAATTATTGGTAGCCAGCTAGCAGAAAACTTGCCTGAGCCCACAGGAGCAGTACTGCGTTATGCTCGGTTAGTAGCAAACAATCAAAAAATTGATGAAAACCTGGTTGAAATTATTCGTAGTTCTCTGGGTGATATAGGCTTAATTGATTTGACAGTAATGGTTGGTTACTACCAACTAATCGGAACGTTCTGTAACACCCTTCACGTACCTATAGAAGATGGAATGAAGCGTACGCCATTTAACAAATAATTTTTACCGCCTGCTTGTACCTTCATTAAGTGATAACTTTAGCAGACAATTATCAGGCAGCGGTTTTATTGGAGAAAAGTCTCTATGTGCTATCCATTCTTCCCGTTTGAACTGACGAATATGATTATCTATATGGCATAGGCTTAAATAAACTATCGTACGATTCCAAGGGCTTATATTCCCTGGTGAAGCGTGTACAAGATTTGAATGAAAAAGTAATAAAGAACCAGGAGTACCCCGAGGTGCAACCATTCCTCCTTCTTCCGATAAACGAGTTACTGTGTTTCTGTCCAGTGTCCAGAGCGGATAAGATGTAGTTAATGTGTCGTGTCCTGCCTCGATAACTCCAGCTTTATGGCTACGCGGTATAAACATTAATGGTCCATTGAACTCAGATACCTCATCTAAAAATAAAGCGATATTCATAGCTCGGGGTTCGGGCATCAGGTCATCTCGTGCCCACGTGCCATAATCTTGATGCCATTGCCAAACATCACCATCGAAGGCAGCTTTTCCATTTATTTTAAACTGATGCATGTAAACTGGCCCGCTTACTAGTTGCATTACTGGTTCTATTAGGCGGGGGTGTGCAGCAAGTGCTTTGAATGCCTCATTGTATTTATGCGCAGCAAATGCTGTACGTACTGATTTGCCATTTTTTTCTCTCCACACCTCCTCACGCTGCATAGCAAAGATAGTGGGAACCTCTTTCATAAGAACGTCGATTTCTTTTTGAGAGAACACATCAGGCAGGAAAATCCAACCTTCTTTTTCGAATTCAGCAAGTTGTTCATTATTTAATTTCATTGCGGCGATTTCGACTAGATGTTGGTTAAGCATTCATTTTATAATTTAAAATGTAGATAAGTATTTCTTAATTAGTACCTTTTTAACAAATGTCAAATTCTCTATAATATAGATTTACCTGAATAAGTGTCGCATTTATTTATTTAGTTTTCAAATCAACTTATGAAACATTTTATACCTGTCTCTCTAACATCATTTTTTTAATTTCCGCTATAGCTTTCGCTGGATTTAGATTTTTTGGACAAGTTTTGGCACAGTTCATAATTGTATGACAGCGATATAACCTAAATGGATCTTCTAACTGGTCGAGTCGACTTCCAGTTGCTTCATCACGGCTATCGATAAGCCATCTATAGGCTTGCAAAAGTATAGCAGGGCCGAGGTATCTTTCAGAATTCCACCAATAACTCGGGCAAGATGTTGAACAGCATGCGCAAAGTATACATTCATATAGCCCATCAAGTTTTTCCCGGTCTTCAACTGATTGTAAACGTTCTCTTTCGGGTGGCTGACTATCTGTCTTTAGCCAGGGCTCAATTTCTCTATATTGAGCAAAGAAATGAGTCATATCCGGGACTAAGTCTTTTGCTATGGGTTGGTGTGGTAAGGGATATATTTTTATGTCACCTTTTACTTCAGAGTTATAAGAAGTACATGCAAGAGTATTTGTTCCATCTATATTCATCGCGCACGATCCACAAACACCTTCTCGACATGACCGTCGGAATGTGAGTGTCGGATCAATTTCGTTTTTAATCTTGATTAAAGAGTCCAGAACCATTGGCCCGCAGGTGTCCATATCTACGGTATATGTATCTACTTTCGGGTTTTCTTCGTCGTCTGGTGACCAGCGATACACTTTGAATGTACGAGTGTTTTCCGCACCCTTTGGTTTAGGCCATACTTTACCATCTTTAATCTTTGAATTTTTAGGAAGTGAAAAATCCGCCATCTGTTTTAAATCCTCTGTCAAACAGTATTAGGTGTTATAGGGCTAGAGTGCCTTTGATAGTCTAGTAAACACGAGCTTTTGGAGGAAAGCTCTGTACCTCATTAGACATCGGTTGCAGAATGACAGGTCGATAATTAATTTTAGTTTTGCCCTTATTATCAATCCAGCAGAGAGTGTGCTTCATCCATTCGCTGTCATCACGTTCGGGATAGTCTTCGCGCGCATGGGCTCCGCGGCTTTCTGTTCGGTTTACGGCTGACCCTAAGGTAGATATTGCCTGAGTCATAAGATTATCTAGTTCCAGTGTTTCAACTAGGTCAGTATTCCATATCATAGAACGATCAGATACCTGTAAGTCATCTAACCCCCCCCATATATTATCAAGTTTATCTACACCTTCTTGAAGGACTTCACCGGTTCGGAATACTGCGCAATGATCTTGCATTGTTCGTTGCATTTGTAATCTTAGATTTGATGTAGGTGTTCCGCCTTTAGCATGACGTAATTTATCTAGACGTTCTAACGCATTATTTCCTGCGTTTTGTTCTAGTGGTCTATGTAATGAACCTGCTTTCACCTTATCAGCCGCCCGATTTGCCGCTGCTCTGCCAAAAACCACTAGATCAAGCAATGAATTTGATCCAAGTCGGTTAGCACCATGCACTGAAACGCAAGCTGCCTCTCCTATCGACATGAGCCCAGGTATTGGGAAAGATGGGTCTCCATTTTTTAAGGTTACAGCTTCTCCATGATAGTTAGTTGGTATTCCACCCATATTATAATGGCAAGTAGGTAGAACAGGTATGGGTTCTTTGGTGACATCAACGCCCGAAAATATTCGGGCTGTTTCTGCAATTCCTGGCAATCTTTGATTTATTACATCAGAATCAAGATGTTCCAAATGAAGGTGAATATAGTCTGCTTCTGGGCCAACACCTCGGCCCTCGCGCATTTCTATAGTCATTGAACGGCTAACTACATCTCTACTAGCTAAGTCTTTTGCTGAAGGAGCGTATCTCTCCATAAACCTTTCGCCTTCAGAGTTGGTTAGGTATCCGCCTTCACCTCTTACACCTTCAGTTATTAGACAACCGGCACCATATATACCGGTCGGGTGGAACTGGACAAACTCCATGTCTTGTAAAGGTACACCAGCGCGAGCGGCCATAGCAACTCCGTCACCTGTTTGCGTATGAGCTCCAGTACAAGAAAAATATGCTCGTCCATATCCCCCTGTGGCAACTACAGTCTGGTGGGCGCGGAAACGGTGTATAGTTCCGTCCTCAAGGTTCCAAGCCATTACGCCTCGACACTCACCATCTTCGTCCATAATTAGGTCTAAGGCAAAATATTCGATGAAAAACTCGGCATCGAATCTGAGGGCTTGCTGATAAAGAGTATGTAAGATCGCATGGCCGGTACGGTCAGCCGCTGCACAAGTGCGCTGTGCGGTGCCTTCTCCATAATTAGTGGTCATGCCACCAAACGGTCGTTGATATATTTTTCCTTCTTCAGTGCGGCTGAATGGTACACCTTGGTGTTCCAGTTCGATGATAGCGGGCATAGCTTCACGAACCATATATTCTATGGCATCCTGATCGCCTAGCCAGTCAGATCCTTTGACGGTATCGTACATGTGCCAGCGCCAATCATCTTTTCCCATATTTCCCAGAGCGGCAGAAATACCGCCTTGAGCTGCTACAGTATGAGATCTAGTTGGAAAGACCTTGGTAATGCAAGCTGTTTTTAAACCTTTGTTTGCCATACCAAAAGTAGCACGAAGACCGGCCCCTCCGGCGCCGATAACTACCACATCATAATCATGGTCTATAATCTCATAACTGCCGTTAGTTGCCATTATGCCCCTCCAAATGTAATTGAGATTACTGCGAATATTGCTGATACACCCAATATGATTACTGTACCTTTAGTTATGATTAACAACCCAATTTCCATAGGTTTGTTATGAACGTAATCCTCAATCACCACTTGAAGCCCTAATTGTGCGTGATGGAAGGTAGCACCTATTAGTAAAATAAATAGTACTGCATTGATAGGGTTACCAATAAATTGTCGAGCATCATTATAATCATTTCCAGTTGCCGTTATCATTGCAATTACAAACCATATGGTGAGTGGAATTAAAGCAACTGCAGTTACTCTTTGTGCCCACCAGTGCTTAGTTCCTGATTTTGCAGATCCTAAACCCCTTGCTCTTCTTAGAGGTGTTTGTAAATTCATCCTAGCTTCCCCCCATTGATGCATAGCCAGCTATCCAAGTGATAATTGTAAAAATAAAAGAGAGTATTATGACTAGCCATCCAGTCAAATACGCCGTGCTCAATTCAAATCCTCGACCTGAGTCCCAAGCAAGATGTCTGATCCCATTTGTTAAGTGGTAAAATAATGCATAAGTCCAGCCTAGCAATAAAATACGACCGATTGTGGAGCCAACACAACGTTGAGCAGTATCGTAATAATCTGGCCCGCCGGCAGTAGCAATAAGCCACCAAACTAATAATAAAGTACCAATTGTTAGAGCAATACCAGTAATACGGTGGAAGATTGATAGAACAGAAGTTAGTTGGGGTTTGTAAACCTGCAGATGTGGTGACAACGGACGGTTATCAATAGCCATAAATCTTTTCTCCATAGCTTTAAACTAATTAGCAAATCTAATAAAAAAAACAAGCTTCTCAGCTCGATTGAATAATTGCCTCTCATTATAGAATACATATTTAACAAAGCGACTACTAATGCAGTATAGAGTTGCAGATTTGTTTAGACTGGGAACATATTTTCGTCAATCGCAGCAATCGTAATTATTGATTATTTTAAAATTTATTTAATGTGTATATGTATAAATTTATTTTCTTTTCTAATTAAGTTAATGGAATACCTCTGTGGAAAACCTGTGGAGGAACTGTGTCTATAATTACTATTTATGCACAGAAAAATGACTTTTTACTATGATTTTACATTGCCAAATTGTTCTAAAAAATTGGATCATGGAAGCTGCATGCGTGGGCATGACAGCTGGTCGATAATCTATTTTGTAAATTGTCGCTTGAGGCTTTATAAAATAATAGACTGTTTCCCGGGGGGGGCGTCTAGATAGGGTTAAAGGCCGTTTATTAGGAAAATAGTTCGTGTTTTCAAACATTAGGGTTATTGACTTGATAGAGAAGGCTGGCAGACGGTTTGGCCCTTTAGGGCCCTTTCCTCGGAAAGTCTTTCTGCACCGGGCTATAGTGGGAAACAAAGCAATTATTCGCTTTGAGGATGCAAATAGCTTTCGGTATGTCTGTACCGATCCCGGTATTGTTATTAGAAGCTTTGGTCTTTGGATTAAAGCTCTATGGCAAGCAGGGTGAGGTAGGTGGATGATCTGACGACCTTTCGAGGTGTATAGGTTGTTTACCTAGGACTAACGGAGATGGAGGTAGGTGGCTGCCTTGGTGGCTCCCCGTGCCTAAGACCGGTGGTCTGAGGTGAATTTTGCTCGGTAGTCTTGGCTGCGGAGTGTAAATGTGGCTAGCAGATTACTTGCTTCGGCATTACATTTGTTTGCTTCTGGGAGAGACAGCGTTTTATTTCTAGGGCTCTCGCTGATTAGAAAATGAGACGTAGCCTGGTATCCTGAATAGTTCACATGTGAGCTAGGTAGGAAGAGGGCAGAGGTAGTTATTTTATTCTGTAGGTTCATGTTTTGCTAGTTTTTGTGGATATGGTGTAAAGCCGTAATCATGGTGGCTGTTATTAAGTCGGGATTACGTATCGGCCAGGGATATGTTAATTTCGGATATGTGGCTATAGAACTAAGCAGATAGCAATTGCGCGGTTTAGTTGATGTTGGAATTTATTTTCAACAACACTAACCAACTGGTCAAAGAGGTGTGGGGAGTAATCTCTGAACTTTGTCGACCAGGGAAGCGTCAGGCGTCACGGGCTCCGCGTCCATGAACCTGGCGCTTTCTTATTTTTAATTAGAGAAATTACGTATAATAACGCTCTAGATACATTACCTGTAACAAAAAGGGAGCTAGAATTAGTTCTAGCTCCCTAATTGTTGGCGTCAATTTAATGCTCCGCATCCAAGTGCCTATACATAATCTGTTATCAGCGCTACTTCGCGTCGGTCAATTAAATTAATTTTTTAGACAAAATTTATTTTTTTTTACTGGTAAGCTTAAATATAAAAATTAAGCCAACTTAATTAATAAAATGTTAAAAAACGTATCCTATGTTAATAACTTAAAAACTTTCAGTTAGTGACCATGCTTTGGTTATACATTAATATTAATGTAAATATTTTTTTAATGAATGCTTCTTTTGTTAAAAGGTGTTTTTATGAGGTAAAATAATCTTTTATGAGTTCTGTTTCGTATTAATGATTTGGTTTTTAAAATGCTATACTCTTACAAATTTTTACCTTGACTGATTTTATAATCATAAATGGCTTTATTTTTGGCTTAGTTTTAGCTGCTCCTGTCGGACCGGTTGGTGTCCTTTGTGTTCAGCGCACTTTGTCGGAAGGGCGGATGCATGGTTTATTATCAGGACTTGGTGCAGCGGTTGGTGATGCAATTTATGGAGCAATTGCTGCATTTGGAGTTAGTGCGGTCCAACTTTGGATTTCTGACCATCAGGCTAGTCTAAGAACTATAGGTGGTATTCTGTTGCTATTATTAGCTGCTAAAACCCTAATTCTACGCTCGAACCGAAAAAGCCAAAAAAACGTTGGCAAGCTCCATACAGAGAATTTATTACAGGATTTTGTATCTACTTTTTTATTAGCGATTACCAATCCAATTACTATACTTACTTTTGCTGGTTTATTTGTAACTCTTGGATCTACTGATGTGGGTGATTCTATTAATAATGCAGCGCTATTAGTATTTGGTGTGTTTATAGGTTCTGCTCTTTGGTGGTTCGCTTTGGCATTTACAGCTAATTTAGCTAGGCCGTATATTGATGGCGGATATCAAAAATGGGTTTCTCGAATTTCTGCAGCTATTCTAATTAGCTTTGGTGTCTATGCATTAATAACTGCCCATTTTTATTAGGTTTAACTTATTTTATGGATGTTTAAATAACTTATTTATCAGTGTGGTTTTCGATTATTACTGGACAAAACGTTAAGTAAGCCGAGGTAAAATACATTTATGTGGCCGAATGTTGTTGAACTTAGAGATTTCTATTCGTCTAGCCTTGGGCAAATTACATGCAGATTAGTGCGTCGTCAGATCTTTAACTATTGGCCAGATACAAATGGCATGAATATTTTAGGAGTAGGGTATACTAATCCTTATTTGAGACCATTTTATTCCAAAGAATCAAACGTTATTGCCATTGCTCCTGCAGGTATGGGAGCTTTGGCTCCTGGAGAAACCGAAAAGTGGAATAGTAATAAAGTATGCCTCTCAGATGAGAGCAATCTTCCGTTTTCTGATTTATCTATGGACCGAATTATCCTGATACACGGCATGGAATATACAAATCAAGTTAATGGATTATTACGAGAGTTGTGGCGAATATTGGCTGATAGTGGCCGGTTAATTATTGTGGTTCCAAACCGACGCAGTGCTTGGGCTCACGACGATGAAACTCCGTTTGGGCAGGGACACCCTTATTCTTTAGAACAACTGAATCGAGTTTTAAGGCAGTCTATGTTTACACCTTTAAGGGGAACACGAGCCTTGTTTATACCACCTTCAAACAGACGATTCTGGCTAACTATGGCACCTGCCTGGGAAACTTTAGGTGCGCGCTGGTTTAGCATCCTAGGTGGTGTTGTCATTGTTGAATCTGTTAAACAAATATACGCTGGTGCTTCTGTAAGCGAACATCAGATTAGGACAAAGTATTCTAATGTGTCTGCGGGAGCGCTTTCTCGATTTCAGGTGATAGAAAATACCATTAATTCTTCCGGCTTAATAGATAAATAGATTCTTCGGCGAACCAATTTGTCCACCGTCCCACAGACTTTCTGGATGTTGCACGACCTGAATGGTTAATACTAACCACTCTGTCAATCGTGAATTCCATGTCTTCTGCTAGTGTGACGAAGTCGGTCATGGTGCAAAAACGTATATTAGGAGAATCGCACCAGACATAGGGGAGTTTTTCAGATATAGGGCTTCGGCCTTTTACTAGTAAATCATAAAGTACTCGCCAATAACCAAAATTTGGAAAGCTTACTATTGCGTGATGACCAATACGTAGTAATTCGTTTAATGTAATTCTTACTTCGTATATAGATTGTAGCGTCTGTGAAAGAATTACGTAGTCAAAGGCATCCGATGGATAGTTTTTTAAGTCGGCTTCAGCATCGCCTTGTACTACGGCTAGACCTAGACTGACGGAACGATTCACTCCTTCCTGACTAAGCTCTATTCCACGTCCATCCACCTGTTTATAGTGTACTAGATAATCTAATAGTGCTCCGTCACCACAACCGATATCCAGTACACGGCTTCCGGGATTAATCATATCAGCGACACGCTGCAAATCTACTCGGTTTTGAATTTTTTTATTGGATTGGTTTTGGTTCATAGCTAATCTATTTTTACTCTTCTTAGACCCCGTTGTTCAGCAGCGCCTGAAAGGAAGCCAGATAAGATGCTGAAAAATTCTGGTTCATTAAGAAGGAAAGCATCGTGACCTGCATCAGTTTCAATCTCTACAAAGCTAACCGAGGCTGCTACTGCATTTAGAGCGTGTACTATTAATCTAGACTCAGAAGTTGGAAACAGCCAATCTGAAGTAAAACTAATTAAGCAAAACTTTACTGATGTCTCTCCAAAAGAAGCCGCTAGTATACCGTTATGCTCAGCGGCTATATCAAAATAGTCCATTGCTCGGGTTGTATAAAGATAAGAGTTAGCATCGAATCGCTCAACGAACGTACTTCCTTGGTGTCGAAGATAACTCTCTATCTGAAAATCAGCATCAAAACCATAACTTACATCAGAACGGTCCTGCAGTTCTCGACCGAATTTACGATGTAAGGCTGAATCTGACATATAAGTTATGTGAGCAGCCATTCTTGCAACTGAGAGCCCTCTGTGAGGCCGTGCATCATGCTCATAATAATTTCCATCATGCCAATCAGGGTCAGCCATTATAGCCTGACGCCCCACTTCATGAAATGCTATGTTTTGTGCCGAGTGACGAGCAGAACCAGCAATAGGTATAGCGCAAAATACTTTCTCTGGATATCGTGATGACCATTCTAGAACTTGCATAGCTCCCATAGAACCACCCGTAACACAGAATAATTTAGCAATCCCCAGATAGTCTATTACTAACTTCTGAACAGCTACCATGTCAGTAATTGTTATAATTGGAAAATCTAATCCATATCGCTTTTTGGTCTCGGGATTGATATCTTTTGGTCCTGATGTTCCCATACAGCCGCCAAGGACATTCATGCAAATAACAAAATAATCGTTAGTATTTATAGGTAGGCCGGGGCCAATTACCATATCCCACCAGCCAGCATTACCAGTTATAGGATGTTTTTCGGCAGCGAACTGGTCTCCAGTAAGAGCATGACAAACAAGAATGGCATTAGATTTTTCGCTATTTAAAGTGCCGTATGTTTGGTAAGCAACCGTAAATGGGCCAAGGTATTGTCCTGATGCAAGTTTTAGCGGTACTGTTCCCCCAAGCACGATGGTGTGTCCCGGTAGTTCATTATCGGCTGGTTCGACAGCTATTGTATTATTCTTTTGTTCATTTGTATTAGATGTTGAAGACATGGTTTATTGCAGTTCGTTTTTGATACTTAATTTTAACATATAGTATAAATAAGTTATCCTCTAAGTTGGCTATTACTAGGGTGTCAACGTTTTCTTTGCTAAAATACTATTATCAGATTATTAATTGTAAGCCATTTCTTGGAAGAATTGAAAGATGAACGAAGACCCTACTAGCCTTGATGAGCTTCGTAGTGAAATAGATACAGTAGATGATTCTATTCACGATTTACTAAAGAAGCGCGCTAATTTAGTACAACAAATAGGTGTACTTAAAAATAGCCAGCAAACTAATATTTTTCGACCCTCTCGTGAAGCATTTTTATTAAGGCGATTGCTAGCTCAGAATTCTGGTAACTTTTCTGCTACGTCCCTAATAAGGGTTTGGAAAGAAATAATTGGTGCATCTACACAAATGCAAGGTGGACTAATAATAGCTTATTGTCCTATTAATGATAGTTTGAATGCAAATCAATTGGTGCGGGAAGGTTTTGGTTCGTCAGTCTCTGTCGTACATTTTCAATCTCCGGATGAAGTTATTCAGTCAGTAATTAAAGGAGATGTTTCCCTGGGACTAGTTCCGTTTCCTAGACAAGATGATGAGTTGCCTTGGTGGACTCTGTTGCATAACTCTAAAAAAGAAGAGTTAGCACAAGTGGTTTCAAGTGTACCTTTTGTAATGTCAAATAGAGACCTCAATATTAGAGGTATAGAAGCATTTGTTATAAGCCGAAATCAAGCAGAGTCTTCTTCTGACGACAGAAGTCTGATTGTATTTGAATTTAAAAACCCTATGCAGAAATCAAGCATTAGTGATGCTTTGACTATGAGAGGTTTAGATCACGGTAGTATCATATCTTGCCGTGACACTGCAGGTGCAGGGAACTATTTATATTTAGCTGATATTTCAGGGGATATTTACTTAGATGAATTTCAGCTTGAAAACACTAAACTGGATTTATCTGCATTGTCGTTGCGTAGATTAGGTTTATACGCATCTCCAGTGTTTGTAACTGGCTAATAACGTTGGGAATAGGAGTATGATTCGATTATTACGACCTCAAGTTAAAGAAGGCGTTTTAAGGGTTAAACCCTACGTAGGAAGTGAAGCAAATTTAAGTGAAAACGAACTAATAAATATTAGTTCGAACGAAAGTGCCTTTGAAGCAAGTTTATTAGCACATGATGCATATATTAATGCCGCTAAAGATCTTAGGTGCTATCCAGAAATCGATTCTATATCTCTTCGTAGAGCTATTGCAGAAAAATATGGGCTCAATCCAGGCAGAGTTATTTGTGGAACTGGCTCGGACCAAATTATAGATTTAATTGCTCTAGCTTACGCAGGGGTAGGTGATGAAGTGGTTTACAGTGCCCATGGATTTCAGATGTATCCGATTGCAGCACATGCAGTGGGTGCAATGCCTGTTGCGGCACCTGAACAGAACCTAACATCTAGTGTTGATGCAATTCTTGACAAGATTAACGAAAGGACTCGAATAGTTTTTCTTGCTAATCCAAACAACCCTACTGGAACAATGTTAAATCAAGATGAACTTAATCGTTTACATTCAGGTCTACCAAGTAGTGTTGTGTTTGTAATCGATGCAGCGTATGCGGAATATGTTACTCAAAATAATTATGAACCAGGTATTGAGTTAGCTAGAAATCAAAATAACGTAATAATGACAAGGACTTTTTCAAAAATTTATGCATTAGCTAATCTTAGGGTGGGTTGGGCGTATGGCCCAACTGATATTATTGAGAGCCTGAATCGAGTAAGGCCTCCTTTTAATGTGAACGGTCCCGCTATCGCCGCTGCTATTGCAGCTCTTGGAGATCATGAGCATACGGAAAGATCCAAGAGCTATAACCAGGAGATTTTGTCTTGGTTTACGGAAGAGGTTAAAGCTATGGGTTTGGTCGTAAATCCGTCAGTAGCAAATTTTGTTATTATTTATTTTGAAGAAAAATCGTCAAAGAATGCAGGCGTAGCGTATCAATATTTGTTTGATAAGGGAATTATTACGAGGCGGGTGGATGGCTATGGTCTGCCCAATTGGGTAAGAGTTTCGATGGGTACACGGGAAGAAATGTTGATTGTACGTAATGCGCTGAAAGAGTTTGTTGAACAAGATGAATAAAACTCCAATATTTAAACGCGTAGCAATTGTGGGTATAGGCTTAATAGGGTCTTCTCTGTCGCGTGCTATAAAAGCTAATCAATTAGCTGCTCATGTGGCTGTTCACGATATTAGTATTGATGCTTTAGAGACAGCAGAAAAGCTCTCTATTGCTGATAGTTATCATGAGAGTATTTCTGATGCGGTACTTGAAAGTGATTTAATTGTATTGGCGATTCCAATCCGTGTTTATAGAGAAACTGTATCGTCGATGGTTTCTTCTCTTTCTTCCGGTGCTATTTTGACGGATGTAGGGTCTGTTAAAGAAGAGGTTATTCGTGTTGTAAAACCCATATTACCCATCGATATGCATCTAGTGCCTGGTCATCCTGTTGCTGGCACTGAACACTCAGGACCAGAATCAGGGTTTTCTGAGTTATTTCAAGACCGTTGGACTATCCTTACTCCTGAAACAGGAACTAATAAAAATGCCGTCGAAATTGTAAAGGAAATGTGGCAAAGGGTTGGCAGTGATGTCGAAATAATGGGAGCTTCTCATCATGATAGAGTGTTAGCAATTACAAGTCATTTGCCGCATTTAATTGCTTATACAATTGTTGCTACTGCTGCGGATGTAGAGGGCCAGCTAAAAAATGAAAAGGCTGATGAAAAAACGGTAACTACCGCAGAGGTTATTAAATACTCAGCTGGAGGCTTTCGTGATTTCACCAGGATTGCTGGATCAGACCCAGTGATGTGGCGTGATGTATTCTTGAGTAATAAAGAAGCGGTTCTTGAAATGCTGGGACGTTTTACTGAAGATCTTACAGCTCTACAAAGAGCAATTCGTTGGGAGGATGGTGATCAGCTGGAAGCATTATTTAAACGGACCCGTTCTATCAGGAGAAGCGTTGTTGAGGCAGGACAGGCTGGGGGCTTTCAGTATACTGAGGTGAGTGCAGATAAACCTAAAAAGTAAGCTTAAGAATGTATTTCTGGCCAGATAATTACTGGTAGTTTTAGTAGAGAAATTGGCCCTATACTAACTTTACTATTATGTAATGTAATGGGTATCTCTATTATTTTGTTTTTATTTTTATTTGATTCTCTAGCTAGCGCAGCTAGAGCCATCTGAATAAGAATTGAGTTGTTTTTAGATAAAGCCCCGGATTTTATCAGGCCATTTACCAATTTATCTGCACTAATGATTTGTGTAATAAATGTACCTATGGGCTGAAGGTTTTCATCAAGTGCTAAAGTCCCGTTAGCGTATATTTCAATTGAGCCCCATTTTAGAAAAATTGAGTTTACATCTAAAGAGCCTCCCGCATTGCGCCAGCGTGTAAGTTTTTTATTATCAATAGCTTGTGTATCTAAATACCCGTTGAATGCAAGTTCAAAAGAAAGTTTTTCTAATGTATTGCCAAGTCTTTTTTTAGTATTTTCACTCAGTAAATTATTAGTGATCTTGATGTTTTGTGCAGATAAATTCAAAGAAAAAGAATTTTTGTAAGGGTGCAATGATTTAGGGTTGATAAAAGCTCTAGTTTTTACTGTAGAATCGAATTTTCCTTGTTGTATTTCTAGTGCCTTTTCCCAATGTGGTATTTTAAATCGCAAATTGGTAAATTCACCATGAACCTTTTCTCTGAATTGTTTCTGAGGTTTTAAAAGTATCTCCCCTTTTAATGTGTCTGATATAATTTTAGTTGACCATTTGGTTGTGCCATAAACAATGTTTAAAGTATGTAACCCTGAGCTATAATATTTTATTACTCTAGGTTTTATTGGAGAAAAATTAAGTGTTATAAAGGTAGGATTCCAAGTTATCTGACTATTGAAATTTTTTGCCACTATATGAGGTTTGTTGATTTCGACGTTTATATTTATTGGGTAACCATCAATACTAATTCTTTCCCAGTTTACCTCAATGTCATTTTTTATTTGGTTGTTTGCCCATTTTTTTATAGTGTCTTTTGTTTGTTGGGCAATTAATAACCAAGTTGCTGTAATCATAATTGATATAATAATTATGAAACTGCCAGCAATCTTGGTGATGGTCCGGTACATATGATTGATTGGCCTATATAATTACTAATAATTTAAATATAAAAATTTTAACCAACGGTCGAATTTCTATGTTTCTCCATTATACATTAGCAAATAGTTGACTATTCGGAAGTATGAAAAAATCTCAACCAGACCTCAGTCATCTTAAAGAACATTATTACCTTTCAGAAGATGGACTTTCTAGAACTTTAGAGTCCGTAATGCTAACGCATGATGAGCTTAGGGACTTATGGATATTTGCCTATGGTTCTTTAATGTGGAGACCTTCTTTTGCGTTTATTGAGAATCATATTGGCTTAGTACATGGTTTTCATAGATCCTTTTGTGTTTATTCACATGTTCATCGTGGAACTCGTAAACAGCCCGGGTTAGTTCTTGGATTAGATAAAGGTGGAAGCTGTACAGGTGTAGTATATAAGGTTAGTTCTAAAAACGCTAAATCTGTAGTTAATTATCTTATACAACGTGAAATGGTGACTAGTGTGTATCTCCCTCGATGGGTTTCTGTACGTTTGAATAATAGAGTTGTTCGGGCGCTTACCTACACACCTTCTCATACGCATATTCAATATGCGGGAAAGCTAATGGCTAACAAAGCGGCTAGGTATATAAGAAACAGCAAGGGTGTTAGTGGGACTAATATCGAGTACTTAATAAATACCATAACATATTTGGAGGAATTAGATATTAACGCTTCTCAATATAAGGATTTACTAGAGTTAGTAAATTCTCAATGAAAACTAAAAGAGTATCAAATGTTATTAGAAGGTTGTAAAGTATTAATTATATATAGAAAAATTTTCTAAGGCTTCATTTTGTAGCTTATCAGTTGCTAACTCGATAGAGTTTTCAAGCTCGTTCATAAATTCTATACGGCTTAATCCAGGAGGTATAGGTTTTAGATACTCTACTACTATTTTACCAGGGTTCATTTTTAATGAACGACGAGGCCAGAAAAGACCGGAGTTTAAGGCAACAGGTATAACGCTTTGGTTCAAGCTAAGATAAAGAGCTGCTACACCATGATGGTAGGGTTTTTTACTGCCAGGTGGTGTTCTTGTGCCTTGAGGATATATAACTATAGGTCGTCCTACAGATGCTTGAGCGCGTGATTGCTTCAACATTTCTTTAAGAGCCAAAGCACCACCATTTCTATCAACGGCAATATGATTCGCACGTTTTAGATACCAACCAAATATTGGAATATGTAGAAGCTCTTTTTTTAAAACTATTGCTGCATTTTTCGTTATTAGGTTAATTGCTAAGGTGTCCCATGCTGATTGATGCTTCATTGCAATAATTACAGGACCATCCACCAGAAAGCTTTTACCCCGTTCATGGTATTCAATTCTTACTGTGAGCTTTAATATTAAGAATGTGCCTTTCACCCAGAATCGTCCAACAGCCATTATGGTTTTGGTTTGGCATACTAATAAAGGAATTGCTACTAAACCAATAATCACAGTCCATCCATAAAATAGTAATGTAAAAATAAGTGGCCGAATATTTAGTGTTATATGAGAAAGCATAGTCTGTCGTTAGTGGGTCAGTAGGGTGCGCATATACGTTGCAATGTACTTAGTATATTCAGCTGTTAATAGCCTTATGGTGCCTTGCCAGCGCCACCAATCTTTCATGTGCACATAACTAGGGTGTACTGCTCGTGGTATAATTGTTGCCTCTGGTAAAGATGTTTGAAATTCCAATAGGCTTCGAGGCATATGGTAATTAGCAGTTACTATGTATAAAGACGAAAATTGTTTTGACCTTATCCAGTGCGCTGTTTCTGTTGCATTTCCAAATGTATTCTCTGCATTGTATCCCAGAGTAATACAACAATCTAATATTTTACCATCAATGTTTCGGTTTTTAAGAAGAGTTGTTTTGTTTACTCCGCTGTCTACACCTGAGATAAAAAGCTCTATTGCTTTGTTCTTTTTAAATATGTTTAATCCTAACTCAAGTCGCCCTCTTCCACCAGTTAAGACAACTATTGCATCAACACCTTCTAAGTTATTGAGCGGGTCAGAATGGAGATTTGATATTTTATTTAAATAAATAAAAAATCCTATAAACCAAACTCCTATTAGAAGGATTAATAATAGTAACAGGTATCTGAAAAACCCAATTCTGCGACGTTTTATTTTATTAGCCATTTTGTCTATATCAAGACATTTTTGATAGTAGTTTTACAACTGGGACCCTTGTTATGGGTATATATGTGTTAATTTTTACGATTGGTACTATAATCATATTAGACCATCGACCAACTGTTAGGTAGTATATCTAACAATTAAAAAATTAATATAATAATTAGTTTCAGTTTGAATAATATTCTTGGCGTAACCTTTATGATTCTTGGTTGTCCACAGTGTAATACGAGATTTGCGGTTGATGCAAAGGCTTTGCATTCAAAAGGTCGTTATGTGAAGTGTGGTAAGTGCGAGCATTTGTGGTTTGCTATCCCTTCTGGTCCAAATTTAGCAGAACCAGTCAGCGTTACACCCTTGGATTACCTTGAGCACTCTTCGCTAAAAACTCCTAATTTACCAGTAATTGTAGAACCAAAGGTTAAAGAAAATACAGCTATATCATGGCTTGTAGTTGTTTCTTTATTTTTGTTGATTATTGTTTTAATGTGGTTTGAACGCGATTCAATACTTTCTGTGTGGCCAGAAGCTGAAATAATATACGATTGGATAAATACTTTTTTTGTTCAAAGAAAACTATTAAATTGAAGTAAGGTTTTAATTAACGCCTACTTGATATTACTTTGCCACGGGGCCAAGCATTCTCTATTAATTTGTTCTTTCAGAGTTTCACGTCTTCTTACCAATGCGTAGTCTTTTCCGCTTACTAAAATTTCTGGTACTAATAGCCGACTGTTATAAGAAGAGGCCATAACTGCGCCATAGGCTCCAGTGTCATTTATAACCAGAAGGTCTCCAGATACTGGGCTAGTTAGTGGATATTCTGTGGCAAAAGTATCTCCTGTTTCGCAGATTGGACCTACTATATCGACCATAGTAACCTCTGAATTTCTCGGTGGCTTTCGTACCTCTTGAATAGTGTGTTCGGCTTCATAAAGAGCTGGACGAATCAAGTCATTCATAGCTGCATCGACAACTACAAAACGCTTCAAGCCAGTATCCTTATAATAAATAACGCTAGTTAATAAAATTCCTGCGTTTCCCGTAAGATAACGGCCCGGCTCGAAGATGAGATCACAATCTAGACCGCCGACTGTATCTTCAACAATTTTGGCATAATTATCGGGAGTAGGAGCCGTGTCATTTCCGTACGAGATCCCTAGACCACCACCCAGATCTAATCGTTTGATATCAAGCCCATTAGAACGTAAGTCTCTAGTAAGTGTTGCAACATTTTTGAATGCTGTTCTGAATGGAGATAAATCAGTTAACTGACTTCCTATATGCACAGCAATAGAAACTGGATTTAGACCAGGTAGGGAAATTGCCTTGTTAAATATATCTTTTGCCTGTGAGATATCAATGCCAAATTTATCTTCTTTGCGTCCAGTCGAAATCTTATGATGAGTCTCCGCATCCACGTCTGGGTTAACCCTAATAGCAATATCTACTGAAGCGTTTTTACTTACCGCAATATCCGACAATAACATTAGTTCTGGAAGAGATTCGACATTGAATTGTAAAATACCTGCCTCTATCCCAGCTGACATTTCCTGACGGGTTTTACCAACTCCTGAATAAACAATTTTCTTAGGTTTTATACCTGCAGATATTGCTTTCATTAATTCACCATTAGAAACAACATCAGCTCCAGCACCTAGTTCGGCAAATGTGTTAATTACCGCCAGATTAGAGTTTGATTTCATTGCAAAACAAACCTGTGCGCGTTGATTAGAGAAAGCACTTGTAAAACGTTTATAAGCCTCCTGCATTGCCAGTGTAGAGTAAATATATGACGGTGTTCCGACATCAGACGCTATGGCTGAAATAGCGACATTTTCGACATATAAATCTCTATTTTTATAGGAAAACGCATTCATATTATTGTCTCAGCGTGCTGGATAGTTCTTAGGATAAGTAATCTCTTTGCCTAATGGAGGAGTAGGTGCACCCTTTTTACCGCAGGCTGAAAAAGTTATTAGTACAACCAATGCAATAATAAAAGTCTTTGTGCAATAATTTACTTTAGACATCATAAATATCTTTTGCGCGCAAGTGCTGCAGATGCAAGAACATTTTCAGGTGCTGTACCTCCTTCACTAGTACGACGTGATATTGAGGATTCTATAGACAATACTGATATTACATCATCGGTAATACGTTGATCAATTGATTGCATTTCGATCAAAGGAAAATCTTCTAGAGATAAATTTTTTTCATAAGCCGCCTTAACAATTTTACCTGTAACATTATGAGCCTCACGAAACGGTAATCCAACGGATGTTACTAACCAATCTGCAAGATCAGTCGCCGTGGGGTAACCCTTTTGAGCGGCTATATACATTGCTTCTGGAATGGGCTCTAGATCGACCACCATACCTGTTATTGCCGTAAGTGCTAAAGTTAGTGAGTCCATCGAATCAAATACTGGTTCTTTGTCCTCTTGCATATCCTTGCTATACGCGAGAGGAAGAGCTTTCATAACTGAGAGCAGTGTCATTAAATTTCCAAAAACTCTTCCAGATTTTGCCCTGGAAAGTTCTGCTGCGTCTGGATTTCTTTTTTGTGGCATCATTGAACTGCCAGTTGTAAAAGAATCTGATAGGTGTATGAAACCAAAACTGTCACTGCACCAGAGAATAATTTCTTCTGAAAAACGCGAAACGTGAGTCATACTAACGGCAGCAGAAGAAAGAAATTCTAAGGCAAAATCACGATCGGAAACCGCATCCAAAGAGTTAACCATTGGGCGATCAAAACCCAGAGACTTAGCAGTATGTTGTCTATCTATTGGATATGTCGTTCCAGCCAATGCACCAGAGCCTAGGGGTGATTCATTTAATCGCCTGCGACAGTCTGAAAATCTACCCCGGTCACGCCCAAACATTTCAACATAGCACAGTAGATGGTGACCAAAAGTTATTGGTTGTGCTGTTTGTAAATGTGTAAAACCTGGCATTATTAGGTCTGCATACTTTTCGGAATTATCTATTAAAACCGTTTGCAGCTGATACAATAATTTATCTATATCATCTAGGGAGTCCCTTACCCATAGGCGAAAATCCGTTGCTACTTGATCATTACGTGATCGTGCCGTGTGTAAACGTCCTGCTGGTTCACCAATAAGTTCTTTTAAGCGTGATTCAATATTCATATGAATGTCTTCAAGCTTTTCAGAAAAAGAAAAATTTCCGGCTAATATTTCTTGCGAAATTAATTCTAAACCTTCATTAATTGCTTTACCATCTTCAGAACTAAGAATGTTCTGAGCAACTAACATATCGGCGTGTGCCCGAGAGCCTGCGATATCTTGTAAAAACAGGCGACGGTCAAACGCTATAGAGGCATTTATTTTTTCCATTATTTCAGCCGGTCCGCCGGTGAAGCGTCCACCCCAATGTGCGTTAGAAGGTTTGCTATTATCGTTTGAGCTCATTTTAATTCAGCGACCTATTTTGTAGAGATGCTATTATGCTAAAATTGTTTCTTACTGTAATTGGAGTTACCAGCATTTTTGTATCAGTTTCGGCATATTCGGACCATGGTAAACCACCAATTAAAGGAATCGTAAATAACTTTATAGAACTGCGCAGACCTGCACCAGCGCCGATTACTCCTTTATTATCAAGAGACCAAGGCCAAATAAACCTTGAGAGTTTTCATGGCAAGTTTGTTTTGTTGAATTTTTGGGCAACGTGGTGCGTTCCATGCGTTCGCGAATTGCCTTCTTTAAGTAGGTTAAATGCTCAACTTTCTGATAAAAACTTTCAAGTCGTATTGGTTAGTCAAGACCGTGCAGGCTTTAAGCAGACTGATACATTCATAGAAAAGCATAAAATCGATATTCCTCAGGCATTCATTGATAATAAATTAAAATACTCTCGTGCCATGGATATAAATTCCATACCAACAACTATATTGATCGGAACTGACGGTGTGGAGATAGGTAGATTGGTTGGATCAATTGAATGGGACCACAAAGAAGCAATTGCCTTAATAAATTATTATCTTGGACATAAAATCAAAGAAAAAGATAACATTAGTTTATTAAAGAAAATAAGAAAGTATTTTAGTAAAAATTATTAATGTGAAAACTTACTCTTATACTAAAATAAAGCTTATCGAGTAGCAGATGGCTTGTTGCCAGTATAGTCATAGAAGCCGCGCCCTGTTTTACGGCCCAACCAACCAGCATCAACATATTTTACCAGAAGTGGACATGGTCTGTATTTAGAATCGGCTAGGCCTTTATGGAGTACTTGCATCACTGAAAGACATGTATCTAGGCCAATGAAGTCTGCCAGTTCTAATGGGCCCATCGGGTGATTTGCACCTAACTTCATAGCAGAATCAATACTGTCTATACTGCCAACCCCTTCATACAAAGTGTACACGGCTTCATTAATCATAGGTAGAAGAATTCGGTTTACTATAAATGCTGGAAAATCTTCTGATATAGTGCCTACCTTACCTAGCCGTTTAGTAAGATCTTTAATTAAATCGCAGGTATTTTTATCCGTCGCTAACCCTGGTATTATCTCAACTAATTTCATTACTGGTACTGGGTTAAAAAAATGCATACCAATAAATTTATCAGCCCGATCGGTAGCTGAGGCTAAGCTTGTTATTGATATAGAGGAAGTATTTGTGGCTATTATTGCATTAGGTTTTAAATGAGGCGAGAGCTCTTTTAATATTTTAATTTTTACCTGTTCCTGTTCTGTCGCTGCTTCAATAACCAAATCGCAGTCGCTAACGAAGTTCATTTCCGTACTAACTTTTATACGCCCGAGCGCAGCTAATCTATCTTCCTCTTCTATAAAGCTTCTTTTAACTTGTCTTTCCATATTTGAGTTAATTTTATTGAGTGAGTTTTGTAATAGTATGTCTGACACATCAATTAAATTCACTTCAAAGGATGCTAATGAGCTGACCTGGGCAATACCACTTCCCATCTGACCAGCGCCTATTATACCTATTTTTTTAAACATGTTAAAATTTGCCAGGTTTTAGGAATTAGCTATTTTAGGAAAGAATTTTTGTTAATTCGTCATTGAGTTCAGGTAATGCCTGAAATAAATCAGCTACGAGACCATAGTCGGCTACCTGAAAAATTGGTGCCTCTTCATCTTTATTAATTGCCACTATTACTTTAGAATCTTTCATTCCTGCTAAATGTTGGATAGCTCCAGAAATCCCAATGGCTATATAGAGTTCAGGAGCGACAACCTTGCCGGTTTGACCAACCTGCCAGTCGTTAGGAACAAATCCTGCGTCAACGGCTGCTCGAGATGCGCCCATTGCGGCCCCGAGCTTATCTGCGATGGGTTCAATTAAATCAAAATTCTCACCTGAGCCCATACCGCGTCCACCAGATATTATAATCTGAGCTGTTGTCAGTTCTGGGCGATCTCCACTTGGCTCTGACGTACTAAGAAATATTGATTTTCCTTCGTCATTGTCACCCTCAACCGACTCTATCTCAGCGCTACCACCTTCTTCTGACGCTGGATCAAAATTAGTAGTTCTTACTGTTATCACCTTAATCTTATCTAAGGATTTAACTGTTGCTAAGGCATTACCAGCGTAAATAGGTCTTATAAAAGTTTTTTCATCAATGACTGAGGTTATTTCAGATATCTGTTGAGTGTTTAGTAAGGCAGCAACTCGCGGTAGAAAATTTTTTCCAAAAGTCGTAGCTGGTGCTAATATATGACTAAAGTCTGCTGCTACGCTAATAACAAGGGCCGCTAAATTTTCAGCTAATGCGTGTTCTTGAAAAATATTATCTGCAAGTAAGACTTTACTAACATAGTTTATTTTAGTTGCGGCAGTTGCTACTTCCTTACATCCACTTCCCGCGACAAGTAAGACGATTTCTCCAGCGCCATGAGAGGAAAGCTGGGATGCGGCGGTTATAGTGTTCAGTGTAGACGGAAGTAGTAACGCATTATTATGTTCAGCAATAACAAGGATACTCATTATATAACTCTCGCTTCATTTTTTAGTTTATCTACCAGAGCAGCAACAGAATCAACAATAACTCCTGCTTGGCGGACCGGTGGTTCTTCCACTGAGAGAGTTTGCAGACGTGGTTTAGTATCTACGTCAAGTTGGTCTGGTGTGAGTTCGTCAATAGTTTTTTTCTTGGCTTTCATTATATTAGGAAGCGATGCGTATCTTGGTTCATTCAGTCTTAAGTCTACAGTTAATATAGTTGGCAAATTCACTTCTATATTCTCAAGGCCGCTATCTACCTCACGAGTTATTTTAGCTTTGTCCCCGGTTAATTCAATTTTTGATGCATATGTACCTTGAGACCATCCTAGAAGCGCTGCCAGCATCTGGCCAGTTTGATTGGAATCATCATCAATAGCTTGTTTTCCGAGTATTACAAGTTCAGGAGACTCTTTTTCGACTAAATGTTTGAGTATTTTTGCTATAGCTAGTGGCTCTAGGTCTTCATCTGATTTAACATGAATACCTCTATCTGCTCCCATGGCTAGTGCAGTACGTATTGTTTCTTGGCATTGCTGCACACCTATTGAGACAATAATAATTTCTTCTACCGCTCCTGATTCTTTCATTCTAATAGCTTCTTCGACAGATACCTCATCGAAGGGGTTCATGGACATCTTAACATTATTTGTTTCGACGCCTGTTTTGTCAGCTTTAACACGAATTTTTACGTTGTAATCAATTACCCGCTTAACGGGGACGAGGACTTTCATGATTGATTTTGCCTAAATGTTTTGTTTGAAGAGATCTAATTTATATTTGATATGTGTAAAAATATAATAATCGCAAACAAATGTTTTATAACCTACTTACCTTAAATTAATTTAAAAAAAACGTATTAAAGTACGATTATAGTTTTATTAGTCAATTATGTTATTTTAACTCAGTCAACATGCCGAAGGTAATTAAGTGAGTCAATCTTACCTGTTATTACCAGGTATCCAGAGAATGTCAGTTGTTCCTCTATCATTAAGGTGACGTGCCAAAACAAATAAATGATCAGATAAGCGATTAATATACTTTAATGCCATAGGGTTTATTGTTTCTTTTGTTGCTAACTCTACCATTTCTCTTTCCGCTCGACGAGCAACAGTTCTGGCAAGATGGAGATAAGAAGCTCCTGCCGTGCCACCGGGCAGTATGAAAGACTTCAAAGGGTTGAGGTTAGCATTTAACTCATCTATTTCTTTTTCAAGCCGAACTACTTGGGATTCAACAATTCGTAAAGCCTCATTGTTATCCTTAATTGATAAAGACTTGCTTTCAGGCGTACATAAATCTGCCCCTAGATCGAAAAGATCGTTTTGAACTCTGGCAAGCATGTCATCTATATCAGATGAGCTATCAACATTTAGGCGCGCTACACCAATAACCGAGTTAGTTTCATCAACAGTACCGTAAGAGGCTACTCTAGTATCGTATTTAGGCACACGTTTACCAGAACCTAACGAAGTTTCTCCAGCGTCGCCGCCTCGTGTGTATATTCGTGTAAGTTGGACCATAACTTTATTCCTAGTTTGAAATTCAAAAAAGTAATAGTACTAACAAAGTATTGACGACTATGTTTGCCGGTAAAACTAAATGAATTTGTAAATTATAAATTTTCAATGTTTTCTCAGCAACTGGGTATGGATTTAGAAGGGTTACTAAAGTGTCGCTTTATCGCCATATCTCTGCTTGCAATGCACATAATATAAAAAATTATCAACCTTTTATTATTGATGACAAACAAATTGGCTGGGTGTCTCACCAATTTATATTACACCTTAAACAATGGCCTGAAATCTTTAATCTGACTGATAATAGGGTTTTTTTTACAAAAATTATCACCGGTCTAGAAGAAAGAACTAGGATAATGCGGAAAATTTGTGAAGAACTTGAATCTAAAAAGCTGATTCCAGAGAGTAGAAAAGAAGATTTTACTGTTATGAGACAGTTTGGAGAGAAACCGCTTTTTTACCTTGATCGGGCATGGATTCCAGTATTTGGTTTTATAGCTTATGGTATACATGTAAATGGGTATGTAGAAACTCCGGTTACCCCTGAGATGTGGATCGGTGTGCGTAGTTTAAATAGTCGAGTGGATCCAGGTAAGCTCGACAATATGGTGGCTGGTGGTTTGCCTTCCGGTTATACTATAGAAGAAAATGTGATTAAAGAATCTTGGGAAGAGGCTTCAGTTCCGATTTCGATAGCAAGTAAGTCACGGCCAGCTGGAACCCTAAGTTATACCATGGAAGTAAAAGAAGGCCTTCGTAGAGATGTTCTTTACATATATGACTTAATTTTACCCTCTGATTTTTATCCGGTTGATCAACAAGGAGAGCATAGTAGCTTTTTTATATTACCAGTGGCCGAAGTCCTAAAGATTGTTGAAGAAACTAATAATTTTAAATTCAACATAAACTTAGTAATAATTGATTTTGCTATTCGCTATGGAATACTAAAACCAGACCATCCCGAATTTTTAAAATTAACACGAGAATTAAGGTCATATAATTAGTAAATTACTTTCTATGGGTGAGACAATGAGTGTTGAGAAAATTTGTGTCGTTGGTTGCAGTGGTTTTGTAGGCAGCCATGTTACAGCTGAACTGTTGTCGCGTGGCTATGATGTAAATGGTACACTGCGTGATGCGGAAGGAGAGAACTCTAGTTGGTTGTTGTCTGATGTAGCAGCCTATTCTGGTGATTCAAATAACTTAACACTTTTTGCAGCTGACGTTTTTGATAAAGATTCTATCAGACAAGCAATGGAGAACTGTAGCGGAGTAATTGTTTGTGCTGGTTCTCCTTTAGTCGTACCGGAAACAATAGACCTTATGATTGCAGTTGCAGAAAATGTCTCTGATATGGCAATGGATGCAAATATTACTCGAGCAGTTTTTACCTCAAGCACTGGATCTACCAACCCAATGGAGGGTGAACCTCCTCTAAAAAATGAAAATTTACATTGGTCTGATCCCAATTACCAACTTGCAGAAAAAAAATATGCAGCTGTAGGTAAAACACTTTTAGATCAAAAAGTACTTAATAAAATGGCGAATGCTAGAGAAAAATTCCGAGTATGTGTTATAAATCCTTCAATGATTGTTGGTCCTGCTTTTCAAAGAGATCCTGTTGTAAGTCTCTGTCGCTTCGCAGCAATTATCAATGGAAAAAGTTTTTCTGAGAAAATCCCTAATAGCTCAAATTCAATAATAGATGTACGCGATCTTGCAAAACTCCATGTAAATGCTTTAGAGAAAGAAGAAGCAAAAGGACGTTATTTTGGCGTTAAACAAAGTTGGCACTGGAGAGATATTCTTAAAGCTCTTGAAGTCGCTTGTGATAAGTATACCATGCCACAAATTGATCCTTATGAAACACCTGTACCGGCGACCCAGTTTGATTTTTCTCGTCAGGATACTCTAGGGGTTAAGTTGCGCAATATTGACGAAATGTTTACTAGTTTAGTTGCTGAGTTAAATAGACGGAGCATGATTTAGCTAAATTATACGACTAGCTGTGACTCAAAACTTTAGTCCTATCCTGCTTTTTTCCTGTGAAGCTATGTTTTTTATGGCTTCGAACCAAACATCTGTTCCTTTAATACCTTTGGCACGCAAAGATCTTAGTGTAAGAGAGTTTTCCCTTTTAGCCAGTCTTTTACCATTAACGTCTGTTAGTAACGCTGTGTGTTGCCATTCAGGGGTTTCTAAGTTTAGTAGTGCCTGTAGTAAACGGTGGACATGTGTTGATTCAAACAGATCATTTCCTCTATTTATTAGAGTAATACCTTGTTCTGCATCATCTATTGTGACCGCCAAATGGTAACTAGAGGCAATATCTTTTCTGGCAAGAACCACATCACCAATCTTTTCGACTTGAACTATTTGTTTGCCTCTTATTCTATCATACCAGGTTAAATCTCCAACTATATGTTTAGCTTTAGCGGTATCAAGTCTTAAGGCGTAAGGTTTACCGCTCTCAATGAATGCATTTCGCTTATTATTTTCTAAATTTTTACAGATACCAGGGTAAATGGGGCCAAAATTATTATTCTGGTGAGGGGCATTGTTAGAAATATTGATCTCTTCTAATATCTCTTTACGTGTACAAAAACATGGATAAAGTAGTTTCATCTGAGTTAAATCATCTATTGCTCTCTTATATGCCTCGCTCCTATCAGATTGACGCATTATTGGTTTATTCCAGGATATACCAAGCCATTCGAGATCTTCATATATACAGTTTTCAAACTCCTTACTTCTGCGTTCTTTATCTAAATCCTCTATTCTTAAAATAAACTGCCCATTACTATGTTGAGCTAATCTCCACGCGAATAGAGCTGCATAAGCATGCCCTAAATGCAAAAACCCTGAAGGTGAAGGAGCAAAACGTGTTACTGTTTTAGAAATATTTTTGTGTATATTGGTCATTTAATAGTTTTAATATAAAATTTAGTGATGTCATAAAGCTTTAATTATGTAGTCTAAATTATAATGCGATGAAAACTAAAAAAAGTATAGAAACAGGTTTATCTGATTTATCGAAAATAGATCCTCGAATAAAGTTGTTATGGAATAATGTTGGGACACCGTTAGCTCGGGCGCGTAAGCAGGGTTACAAAGAATTGCTTCGTATTATAATAGGTCAGCAGCTATCTACTCAAGCAGCAGCCTCTATCTGGAAACGATTGGAACAGGCCGATGTATTTCTTGATAAATCAAATATTTTTTTAAGATCTGATGAAGAGTTGCGTGGTTTTGGTTTAAGTAGGCAGAAAATTAAATACTGTAAAAGTTTGATTGATTCCATCAACAAGGGCACTTTGAGGTTAGATTGTTTAGATCAATTATCTGATGAAGAAATTATAAACATTCTAGTTCAACAAAAAGGTATTGGGCGTTGGAGTGCTGAGGTTTACTTGTTATTTGCAATTGGACGCGCTGATATAATGCCTGCTGATGATTTAGCATTACTGAAATCCGCCGGGTATCACTTTGGCGACGGCAAACGTTGGACTTCTGAAAAGTTACGTAATGAAGCCGAAAGATGGAGCCCTTGGCGTAGCGCAGTAGCTAGACTTTTGTGGCACGCATATAATGTTAAGGTAATTTAATTAATAATAATTTTGAGGGTGATATGTCAGATAAACCAGTCCTAACGGGACCGTCCTTTTCTCCTGCCTCTGGTGGACCTGCCAAACAACTAGTTATATTTTTACATGGTGTTGGAGCTAATGGTGACGACCTGATTGGCTTGGCACCAATATTATCAAAAGCACTGCCTGATGCAGAATTTCTTGCTCCGAATGCTCCTGAACCTTGCGATATGGGCTCTTTTGGCTATCAGTGGTTTAGCTTGCAAGACCGTAGCCCAAGCGCTATCGAAAGCGGCGTAAGGAGTTCTGCGGTTTTAGTTAATCAATTTATTGATGATAGCTGCAACTTATATAATATTGAACCTAACAAGGTAGCTTTGTTTGGCTTTAGCCAAGGTTGTATGATGTCTTTATTTGTAGGTTTAAGACGTAAAAGTGAGCTTGCAGCTATTTTGGGTTATTCTGGAACTCTAGTTGCCCCAGAAAAATTATGTGATGAGATAGTTAGCCGTCCGCCAGTTTTGTTGGTTCATGGTGAAGCTGATCCGGTTGTTCCGTTCGAGATGTTTGAAAGAGCTAAGGCTGGGCTTCTATCAGCTGGCGTTGATGTAAGTGCACTAAGTCGACCAGAGTTAGGTCACGGTATAGATGAAGACGGAATTAGAAAAGGGTTAGATCTGCTGGTAAATCGATTACTCTAGTATAAACTTATAAATAGTAACTTAAAACGTGTCTATTGTTTCTGAATTTTAATGCTATCACCACTTGAAAACGTGCGTCGAATTTTAATATATTCGTAATTTTTACTAGGTTATTAAAGACGTTACAGACCACTGGGGAGCTGTTGTTATGCTAACAGCGTTAGAGAAGCGCACTACCCTTGTTTTAAATGCTGACTTTCGTCCGCCAGATTGTCTTCATACGAGTTGGCAAGATTACCTATATTGGGACATCGAACTCGATCAATAAAAACTAATGTTTATTAGTCATTATGGTAAATTTAGAAGTTCTTAGATGCGCGTGGAAAGCCAAATAGCTAGACGGGAACTAGCCTTTACTACTCGGGCCAGTACTGGATAACTTTCAGTTGTGTCCTTATTATGATTGCCGTCATCCGCAGAAGTAGTACCTATATGATTAAGCCCAATGTTTTTATGTTCAATTTCTTCTAGACGAAAATCATCTATAACATTGCGAAGCTCTTGCTCATCATCTCCTAGTTTTTTGTATTGTTCATTGTAGTGTTCTTCAATTACCTCTTCAACGGCGACTGTGCATGCCATTGCTGCCCGTTCACTTATTGCAGCGCTTAACACTCCCAATGAATATCCAGCAATATGCCAAACTGGTGATAATACTGTGGGCCGTACTCGGCGTTTGACAATCATTTTGTCAAATGTATTGAGATGTCTTTTTTCTTGCTCAGCCATATGATGTATAATTTTACCTATTGGACGTTTTCCAAGGATAGCTAGCTGGCCTTCATAAATACGTGCAGCACCATACTCTCCCGCATGATCTACACGTATCATTCGCTCAACCTGTGTTTTTTTGTCAGGATCTCCGTGTAGGAGCTGACTAGGTTTGGTTGTTGTTTTGTTTTTCACGGTTTTCATAGTAACTGTTTAAATATCTATAGATAAAATTTTAAACTTATATAGCTGAGGCATAATATTATACAAATAGCTAAAATTAGCCAACCTAGATAGCGTTCGATGAATTTACGAACAATTGGTCCAAAGAGCCAAAGTAAACCAGCCAACAAAAAGAAACGGACGCCTCTAGATAGAGTCGATGCAACACCAAAAGTAATTGGGTCTAAATGAGTTGCTCCACTAGCAATTGTAATTACCTTGTATGGAAATGGTGTAACGCCAAAGAAAGCAACAATCCAGGCGCCCATTTCATTATAACGGTCGCTGAATCGATTAAATGCACTTTCCAATCCGTATAGATAAATAATTTTCTGGCCCACAGTTTCAAAAAGAAACGCACCAAATGTATAACCCAGAAAACCTCCTAGAACAGACATTATTGTACAAACTGCAGCCAGTCTCCACGCTTTTTCACGTGCTGCTAATATCATAGGAATTAGAATGATATCTGGAGGTATGGGGAAAACTGAGCTTTCGGCAAATGCCACAAAAGCTAAAATCCATACTGCATAGCGTTTAGAACTTAGATGAAGTACGTAATTATATATCTTACGCATAACTGCCAAGACCTCATATCGATCTTAAATTTCTTTAATGCCCTTTAGCAGTAGCGCATATCATATGTCTACATTTTGTGATGATTAGTAAATCTATTAGATTGCTAACATTGACGCATAAAGGATAGACTATTAGTTCTTTTATTTAAGTGCGGGCGTGGCGGAATTGGTAGACGCGCGGGATTCAAAATCCCGTTCTGGTAACAGAGTGAGAGTTCGATTCTCTCCGCCCGCACCATTGATAATCATTAAATAGCCCTGAGTTTTTATCCATTACTGTTAACTTCAGCGCTGCAACGAGAGGGAGGAAGTTATGGCTGATTCTAAAACTGCTTTTTCAAACCGTAATTCTGATAAAATCACACCTGTTATGCGTGCTAATATTGATAAAACCCTAGCCCGTGCACTAACTACGTTGGAGGCTAAGACTAGGCCGGAGCACACTGCGCTAGTGGTAGTTGATGTTCAGAATGACTTTTGTGCTGAAGGTGGAATGTTAGATACCGAAGGGTTCGATTTGACGCGCATCCAAACGATGGTGCCTAGGTTGGTTAATCTAATTGAAAAAGCTCGTGAGGCTGGCTGTTTGGTTGTTTATATTCAGACTATCTACAACGCAGAGATGAACCTGATGTCTGATGTTTGGTTGGAACAGTCTCTGCGTCAGTGGAAGGGTAGGTTTATCGAATATCCGGTATGTATGGAGGGTGGTTGGGGCGGAGATTTCTACAATGGTATAAAGCCGATTCCAGGTGAACCTATCATTCATAAGCACCGATATGGTGGTTTTATAGGCACAAATCTGGACATGGTTTTACGTTCCAATGGTATCCGATCGCTTGTCATGACCGGTGCGATCACTAACGGCTGTGTTGAATCAACCGCACGAGATGGCTTTTTCCATGATTACTATATTGTTTTTGCCGATGATTGTACTGGCACTGTGGATGAGGATATGCATAATGCCACCCTCGTAAATATCGACCGATGGTTTGGGCAAGTAGTGCAGGCCGAAGAGGTGATTAGTTGCTGGCGCGATTCTGGTAGGCTAGCAGATGAAGCTACTAGCTAGACACAAACTTATTCTTTTAGGTGGGCCGTTAAGTTCAGTTTCCTTATAATATAATCCATGAGGTTTGTTAAAAATATGAATAATAACTTTAGTGATATAAGGTCATCTGTTGCGTCTCTTTGTGCAGGATTTAGTGTAGAGTATTGGCGTGAGCTTGACGAGAAAAGAGCTTATCCATCTGAATTTGTTGCTGCAATGACTAAGTCAGGGTTTTTGGGGGCTTTAATCCCTGAAGAGTATGGAGGCAGTGGTTTGGGTATATCTGCTGCTGCTGCAATATTAGAAGAGGTACATTTAAGTGGAGGTAATGCCGCAGCGTGTCATGCCCAAATGTATATAATGGGTACTGTATTAAGACATGGTTCTAATGAACAGAAAAATAAATACCTACCGGGAATCGCTGCTGGAAATATTCGACTACAGGCCTTTGGTGTAACTGAGCCTACTAGTGGCACTGATACTGCTAGTCTTACTACCACTGCAAAGCGAGAGGGAAAGAACTATATTGTTAATGGGCAAAAAGTTTGGACATCCCGCGCAGAACACTCAGATTTAATGTTGCTTTTAGCACGAACAACTCCAATAGAAGAGGTGGAGCGTCGTCACCAAGGATTGTCAGTGTTCTTGGTTGATATGAATATATCTATTGGTCAAGGCCTTTCTATCCAGCCGATTAAAACAATGATTAATCATGCTACGACAGAAGTATTCTTTGACAACCTAATGGTACCTGCTGAAAATTTGATTGGAGAAGAAGGTAAAGGATTTAGATATATATTGGATGGTATGAATGCTGAACGCATACTCATATCTGCAGAATGTATTGGAGATTCTAGGTGGTTTATAAAAAAAGCAACTGAATATGCAAATGATAGAAATGTATTTGGTAGACCTATCGGTCAAAATCAGGGCATTCAATTTCCAATAGCCCGTGCCTATGCTCAAACGGAATCTGCTTCGCTAATGACGTGGCAGGCCGCAAAATTGTTTGATGATGGTGAAGTATGTGGAGCTGAAGCAAATATGGCAAAGCTTTTAGCAGCTGAAGCTTCCTGGGAGGCAGCAAATATGTGTATACAAACGTTTGGTGGATACGGCTTTGCTCAGGAGTATGATATTGAGAGAAAGTTTCGAGAAACCCGACTTTATCAGATCGCGCCAGTATCAACAAATCTTATTCTGTCATATATTGCTGAACATGTTCTAGGTTTGCCAAGATCATTTTGAACATATAAAGCTTAATACATATTAGTTAAAATAGTCTATTCAGGTTTGTAAAAAATTAATGCAAATAAAAAATAGTTTTACAGTTTCCTCCGATATAGAAGTATCATGGAATATTCTTTTAGATATAGAACGGATTGCTCCTTGTATGCCCGGAGCGGAATTAACGGAAGTTATCAACGATACTCATTATAAGGGAAATGCCAAGTTACGCGTTGGACCAGTCAACCTTACCTTCTCCGGAGAAGCCCAGATCATCGAGGTTGACGAAGTTAACTTCAGTGCAAAAGTTCATGCTAAAGGCAACGATACTAAAGGTCGTGGGGCGGCAGATGCTCAAGTTGTTTTTGCTCTTTCTGAAGAAGGAGAGCAAACCCGTGTTGATGTTTCAACAGAACTAAACCTTTCTGGTCCTGTCGCACAATATGGTCGTGCCTCTGGCCTAATTGACGCCATAGCGGGTCAAATTATTTCCGATTTTACAGCTAATTTAGAGGCAGAAATCGCAAATGAGAAGAGTTTGTCCACTGAAACTAAAAAATCTGATGATTCAAGCCTGAAGAAGGTAAATAAAAAAAGTGATAATAGCATCTCGGGTTTAAGTTTGTTTTTTAGGGCAGTTTGGGCGATGATCCTAGGTAAACATAGGAAAAATTTAGAAAAATGAAACCAGCACCATTTATCTACCACAATCCGGTGAGCCCAGAAGAAGCAGTATCACTCTTGGCTTCTAATGAGGAAGCTAAAATTTTGGCGGGAGGCCAATCGTTGGTGCCCATGCTTAATATGAGGTTTGTGGTACCAGAACATGTGATTGATTTAAACAATGTAATTGGAATTGTTGGTATCACTGATAGTGATAATTTATTAGAAATTGGTGCAATGACTCGCCAATGTGATCTGATGAGTAATGATTTAGTGAAAGTAAAGGCTCCGATTATTCCTGAAGCGCTTGAGTATGTAGGTCATTTTCAGACACGCAACCGGGGTACAATTGGAGGTAGCCTTTGTCATCTTGACCCAGCTGCGGAGTTGCCTTGTTTAATGGCTGCATATGATGCTGTGTTAACCGCTCAAGGCCCGGACGGTCAGAGAATAATACCTTTTATTGAATGGCCACAAGCCTATATGATTCCAAACTTGGCCGCTGACGAACTACTAACTAAAATTAGTTTCCGATGTTGGTCTCTAGACCATGGTTATGGATTTGTAGAGTTTGCTCGACGCCATGGTGATTTTGCTATAGTAGCGGTAGCCGCGTTGTTAGAGGTTGAGGATGGCAAAATAAGCCGTGCGGCAATATCAGTAGGTGGAGCTGATATTCGGCCTGTCCGCTTGGTCAATGCTGAGGAAGAACTCATTGGGATGTTAGCGAATGAAGACACATATAAAGTCGCGGCTGATATAGCTCAAGAAATTGAGTGTATGTCTGATGCTTATATAACTTCTCAGTATAGACAGCGACTAGCCGGCACTCTCGTTCAGCGAGCTCTTGTCAAGGCCGGTGATCGCGCTAATAGGAGTTACTGAACATGCCCGATACCCGAGACATCCAAGTTAGTGTAAATGGAGAGGATCATTTTGCTAAAGTAGAAACCCGAACTAGTTTGGGAGATTTCTTGCGTCAGGATTTAGGCTTAACTGGAACACATCTGGGCTGTGAACATGGCGTATGTGGAGCTTGCACGGTAATGCTTGATGGCGAGGCCGTACGTTCATGTTTAATGCTAGCTGTTCAGACCCATGGCCATGAGGTTACCACAGTTGAGGGCCTTGCCAGTCCGGAAGGTGAGTTACATCCCTTACAGGAAGCATTTTGGAAACATCATGGACTACAATGTGGCTTTTGCACCCCAGGAATGCTTACTTCATTAGTGGCATTTTTGCGTGATAATCCGGATCCAACTGAACGAGATATTCGTAAAGCTATTTCAGGAAATATTTGTCGTTGTACGGGGTATCAAGGAATTGTTGACGCTGCGTTAGATGCAGCAAAAGTAATGCAAGGGAGTTAGGCTTATGGGTGTTCGTTATCTCGGAGCTGAAGTTCAACGCATGGAGGACCCAAGATTATTGACTGGTCATGGGCGTTATGTCGATGATATTAAATTACAAGGAATGCTGCATGCTGCTTTTCTTCGTTCGTCGCAAGCGCATGCTAAAATTCATTCAATTGATTATAGTGCAGCCTCTGTTCTATCAGGTGTTCACAGGGTGTTTACACTTGCGGATCTTGGTCCAAATTACGGACGACGAATGAATCAACTATATCCTGCTCCGGTAATTGAACAAAATAAGACTCAGTACCCACTCGCAAAGGATGAGGTTTGCTACGTCGGTGAAACAGTTGCCGTTGTTATAGCGGATAGCCGGGCGATTGCTGAGGATGCTCTTGCACTAATTAATGTGGAGTATGAAACTCTTTCAGCGGTAATAGACATTCGGGCAGCGCTCGAACAAGATTCTCCGCTAGCACACTCTGATACGGCATCGAACCTGATGGGTAAAATGCGCTCTAAATTTGGTGATATTGAGGATGCATTTAGCAAGTCTGATCATGTGTTTTCCGCTGGTTTTATGCAGCACCGTGGAGGTTGCCATTCCATGGAGACCAGAGGTGTAATAGCCCGTGATGATCCATGGGGGGATGGGCTGACTATATGGACCTCAGCGCAATCACCCTATCTAATCCGAAGAGCTTTGGCTAATTGGTTAGGTGAACCAGAAGAAAGAATTCGAGTAATAGCCCCTGATGTTGGGGGTGGATTTGGACCCAAGGCTGGGTTTTACCCAGAAGAAATCGTAATACCATTGGTATCGAGAATAATGGAGCGTCCAGTCAAGTGGATTGAGGACCGACAAGAGCACTTTGTTTCAACAACCACTCAAAGGGATCAGTATTGGGACCTAGAAGTTGCATGCAATGCAGATGGAAAGATTCTAGGGTTAAAGGGAAAAGTTACCCATGAGAATGGAGCCTATATACCCTATGGCATTCTCTTGCCAAATAGTTCTTTAACACCATTACCAGGAGCATACTCAATTCCGGCCATAGATGTGGGTGTGGATATTATTTTTACAAATACGGTTCCGAACTCACCAGTTCGTGGTGCTGGGCGTCCTTGTGGAATTTATGCTGTAGAACGCATGGTTCAAGTAGTTTCGCGTAAACTCGGCATTGACCCAGCGGTTGTTCGTCGGCGAAATTATGTTCGCCCAGAACAAATGCCATATGAAACGGGTGCTAAACTTCGTGGTGGAGATCCTGTTGTTTACGATAGTGGGAATTATGAGGCGCTACTTGAAAAAGTATTGGAACTCTCGGATTATGAAAGTTTTAAAGATCGTCAGATAGCCGCGCGAAAAGAAGGCCGTTTTTTAGGTATAGGTATTTCTTCGTGTATAGAAGATACAGGGATGGGACCTTATGAAGGTACAACTGTAAGGGTAGAGGCCTCAGGTAAAGTTGTTGTGAAAACTGGGGCAGCCAGTCAAGGGCAGGGCCACCACACAATGATTTCGATGATAGTGGCAGAGAATTTAGGCGTAACGCCAGAGGACATTATTTTTGAATCAGCAGATACTGCTAAGTTTCCTCATGGCATTGGTACAATAGGTAGTCGTGTAGCAGCTAATGTAGCTCCTTCTGCTTTTGATGCAGCCAGTAAGGTTCGAGAAAAAGCGCTTAAATTGGCCGCTGAAATCCTTGAAACTGCTGAAGCTGATCTCGATATAGAGGCTGGTGTTGTTCGCGTTAACGGGGCTCCAGATGTGTCGATTTCTCTGGGTGAACTTGCGGTTAAGTTAACCCCCCCTTCTTCCATGAGGGTTCCAATTGGCTTTGATCCATTGCTAGAAGCCACCTCATTTGAGGGGTCTACTGGTTCGCCAATTGCAAGTGGCTCTAATGTAGCTGAGGTTGAAGTTGATAATGGAACTGGCGAAGTTAAGGTGCTGAGGTATTCGGTGGCTCATGACTGCGGAGTCATGATTAACCCTATGATCGTACATGGACAAATTGTTGGCGGAGTGGTCCACGGTATTGGTAATGCTCTATTTGAGCGTATGATTTATGATAAACAGGGACAACCTTTAACAATGAATTATGGAGAGTATTTACTTCCCTTAGCAAGTGAGATGCCCCGAATTGATGTAACTCATATGGAAACACCCTCTCCTCTTAATTCCTTGGGTGTTAAAGGAGCAGGTGAAGGGGGCACTATACCAGCAGCTGCAGCGGTTGTTGCCGCAATAGAAAATGCTCTGGAGGAGTTTTCGGTAGAGATTGATTATTACCCAGTAGATCCACAATATCTATTAGGTTTAATTGATTCCGGCTCAGCTTCATAAACCTAATAGCCGTTTATCTTAATTATCGGTGTTCTATTTTACCATTCCCTGATAATAGAATAGCGATAGGGCGGGTAGGTTCAAAATAAGAGAGAACTATTACGGCTATTACAGTGAGGGGCACACATAAAAACATACCTACTATTCCCCATATATTGCCCCATAAAGCAAGAGATAGAATAACCACTAGAGGGCTAATGTTTAATGAACTTCCTGTTAGGCGAGGTTCGAGAATACTTCCTATCAAAAATTGGATCAATCCAATACCACCGAGAACAATAAAAAATGGCACAGGTGATGCAAACTGTATTAGCGCTAGCATTGCCGGGAAGATAATGCCTAGCAGAGAACCGACCGTCGGTATGTAGTTTAGAAGAAATATAATAAACCCCCAAAACTCAGCAAAATCGACACCTACAATTTTGAGAATTGCATAACTTATTATGCCTGTAAGTAAACTTGTAAAGGTCTTAATTGCCACATATGTCTGAATCTGCTTCTGCATTCGATTTAGTAGATCTTGTACTTCGTTTCGACGAGTCTTCTCAGGAAATAGTGCCGTTAATTTTTTTTGAAAACCTTTTTGCTCAAATAATAAAAATAAGACATAAATTAAAACTATACCAAAGCTGCCGGCAAAGCTGGCTGTAGCACTAAGGAAACGAGTGGCTAAAGTACGAAGGTCAATTTGTTCAAAAACAGCTGCGATGTCTGGTGGTTTATTGAAGCCTAATATTTCAGATGCCTTAGAAATCAGAACTTCAATATTAGCTTGATAAGTATTAGCAACTAAGCTTACTTGCCCGATATTATCACTGATCAATTCAGCTATAATTGTCAGTCCAATTATAAGGGTGGTGATCGCTAAAGCCATCGATAAAGAAATTGGAATTCGATAAGATCCAAATGGAATAAGATGAAATCCACGTGCTAAGGCGTTAAGCAGGTACCAAATCATTACTGATACTGCTATTGGGATCAACAAGTCCCGTCCTTCTATTAAAAGAACGAATGTAAGGGCTACAACAATTATGGATGAGGCAAACGCGATGGCTTTATTTGACAGTTGCTCGCGCATAAGATCGTCCTTCTTATAATTCTAATGCTAACTTTAACATAAACATATATACTTTGGCTTCATTAACAAAGGATATCTATTTTGGTTTTTCTAAAGAACGTAACTGAAAAATGTTTGGCGTTGTCTTAAGATTATGAAATAAGGGTGTATCAATTTAGTTAAGTATTCAAATAATAAGTTTTAATAGGGAGATTAAACCTTGACGACACATCTAGAAGGTTCGCGCTTAGAAAGAGTAGAAAGAGAAGATTGTCCAGAAGAATATTTAGCTGCTTGGGATGAAATCTTACGTACTCGTGGTATGGATGTAATGCCTAATGTATTCTCTCTTCTTGCCAATAGCCCAGGCGCTATGTCTGTCGTAACACCGGTAGGGGCACATGTAAGATATAATACTGATTTTGATAATTTGCTTCGAGAGTTGGTGATTCTTACTGTCGCACAAGAGTTAAATTGTGAATACGAATGGAAGCATCATTGGCGGGTAGCTGAAAAAGCAGGAGGCACTGACGAATTATTAAAAAAAATAGGTACGATAGAAATTGAATCAGAGCCAAACTCTATAGGAATAGCAGTTCGTTATGCTCGCATGTTAACAAATAATGTGAATATTGATGATAATTTAGTTGAAGCTCTCAAAGAAAGTTTTGGAGTTAGTGGATTTGTAGATCTGACCATCATGATAGGTTATTATGGTATGCTAGCTCGTTTCATAAATACTGCTATTATTCCGGTGGAAAGTGGTTATGAAAATATAACCTTTAACAAGTAAAATTTTAGATTATTTAGCTTAATTAAGTTTTATTAAATAGACATTGCAAGGTTTAGTTAATTATAAAAACATAGAGAAATGATACTCGACTTGTTTATAGCCTAGAAGGAGAAAGCCCATGGTAAAAGTCATGGTACAAATGTATCCGGTGGTTCGTGCTGAAAGCACTGAGGAACGTAAAAAACTGCGTCCGATTGGAAGAAATAAAGAGAGATTTCAGGAAGCTATGGATGGCATGCCTGATATTCTTCATGCAATGGACGAATTAGGAGTGTGGGGTGTTTCGTCTATCGAGCATCACTTTCATTCTGAAGGTTATGAGGTTGGTCCGTCGATCGGTATGAATACGGGTTACTGGGCAGGACTAACTAAGAATGTGAGAATTGGGAGTTTAGGTTATGTTATGTCTGTTGACGACCCAATTAGGGTTGCAGAAGAGACAGCCACACTTGATCATATTACCAAAGGGCGATGTTTTGTGGGCTTTGCTAGAGGTTATCAGGCACGTTGGACAAATGTACTTGGTCAGAAGATAGGAAGCGTTGCAACATTATCTGATGGCAGTGCTGCTGACGAACATAATCGAAAAATTTTTGAAGAGCAGGTTGATTTAGTTCAAAAAGCGTGGACGGAGGAATCTTTTGACTATAAAAGTGACCTTTGGGAATATCCATATCCTCATGACGAAGGTTTGGAAGGCTGGTTCATGGGAGATGTAACAAGGCAATTAGGTGCTCCCGGAGAAATGGATGATGAAGGTAAATTGCGTAAGATTTGCGTTGTACCAGCACCTTACACAGATCCTCACCCACCAGTTTTTATTGCGAGCAATGCGAGTGTAGAGACAGTTGAATATGCAGGCAAAAGAGGCTTTGTGCCCTGTTATTTCTCAAGTATCGGACGCTGCTCTAGTTATGGACCGCGCTATACTGAAGTAGCTAATCAAAATGGTTATAATTTTGCTCCCGGCCAAAACCAAGCAATTGTTCGTTGGCCTCACATTGGTGCCACTGAGGAAGAAGGTGCTCAAATGGCGATGGACTGGAGTAGTGATATTTTTATGAATTTCTATGGACCACTTTTCCCGGAATGGGCGGAGAAGGGGCAAGGAACAACCTCGCGATCAGAGATATTGGGATTGATGGATAAAACTGGACTGTTCCAATATGGAAATGTTTCGCAGATTCGTGACTACTATATTGATCAGTGGAAGCAGCTACCTGCAGAATATATAACTTTGATTTATCATTATGCCCAAACTCCTAAACAAGACATGATTGATCAGTTGAAGATTTTTATGGAAGAAGTAAAGCCAGCCCTTGATGAGTTAACTGAGTACCCTGATGCTGATCAGGCAGCTGAATAAATTTATATTACTGTTTTATTGCGGGTGGCAGATGCAAACTGCCACCCTTTTTGTTTCAAGATATATTTGAGATTAACCTAATGCTCCATTCTACTTTTGCTAGTAACGGTATGGTTGTAGCTCCTCATCATCTTGCCGCTGAGGCGGGGTTAGATATATTACGTGATGGTGGAAATGCCATTGAAGCTATGATTGCAGCGGCTTCAACTGTTGCGGTTGTTTATCCACATATGAATTCAATAGGAGGTGATGGTTTTTGGATAATTTCATCACCTTCATCTGATCCTATAGTTATTGACGCGTGTGGCCCTGCTGCTCAAGCAGCGGATACAAGTTTCTATTTAAGTAATGGCTATAATAAAATCCCAGCTCGAGGTCCTCATGCAGCTTTAACGACTGCTGGAACCATATCTGGTTGGCAATTAGCCTTAGAAATTTCTATTGCTTCTGGAGGAAAAATTCCTCTTAGGAGATTGTTAGAAGACGCGATTGGTTATGCAAGACATGGCGTGTCCGTGACGGCTGGGCAAAGGCGAAATACAATTAGTAAACTAGCTGAAATGGATGGCTTACAGGGGTTTCACGAAAATTTTTTGAGTGGGGGCGAAGTTCCTAAATGTGGTGATTTATTTCAACAAATCCAACTATCAAATACGCTTGAATATCTTGCTCATGCTGGCCTTGATGATTTTTATCGTGGTGATTTAGCTAAATTAATTGCTGAAGACCTTTCTTCTATTAATAGCCCATTAAAAAGAACTGATCTGGAAAGCTATTATGCCATTACTAAAGAGCCTTTGTCTCTTAAGTTAGGTGCGGGTACAATTTATAATACGCCACCCCCTACACAAGGACTTGCATCATTACTTATTCTTGGTGCTTTTGATAAATTATCTTGTTCTGAGGCTGATGGATTTGAATTTATTCATTTGCTAGTTGAAGCAACTAAACAGGCTTTCTCTATTAGAGATTTTCATATAACTGATCCAGATTATATGCAGACCAACCCAAATACTTTTTTGCGTGATTCTGTAGTTAGCTCACTGGCGGATGCTATTGATTCCAACAAGGCTAGTGATTGGAAACGTGGCGTTGATAAAGGAGATACTGTCTGGCTCGGAGCCATAGATAGTAAGGGCATGGCCGTAAGTTTTATCCAAAGTATTTATTGGGAGTTTGGTTCAGGTGTTGTTTTACCTCAGACAGGTATCACATGGCAAAATAGAGGTTCAAGTTTTTCTCTCGTTGCGGGTGAACAGAATGAATTGAAACCGGGTCGTAAACCTTTCCATACTTTAAACCCAGCATTAGCCAGGCTTAACGATGGTAGGGTAATGTCATATGGTACTATGGGAGGAGAAGGGCAGCCTCAGACTCAGGCGGCTATTTTTGCGCGTCATATATTATTTGGTCAAGGTGTCCAAGAAGCAATTACTGCACCTCGATGGCTACTTGGAAGAACTTGGGGGGATGATAATAATAATTTAAAGTTAGAATCACGTTTTTCCCCGGAACTAATAGCTGCCCTTCGAAATGCAGGGCACGATATAGTTATAGTTGATTCTTTTAGCGATTTAATGGGACATGCTGGTGCATTAGTTCAAAATTCAAATGGAATTATTGAGGCGGGTTTTGATCCAAGAAGTGACGGTCGTGCGGCTGGTTTTTAAATTTTAATGAGATAATTTAGGAGCATCTATAATGACAGTTGAACTTTATCATACCCATCATTCGACTTGTAGTCAGAAGGTACGGATATGTTTGGCTGAGAAAAACATGCCTCATCCCAATAAAGATTGGGTGGCTCATGAAATAGATCTAGGTAAATTCGAACATTTGACATCTCAATATCTTAAAATTAATCCTAATGGTGTGGTGCCAGCTTTTGTTCATAATGGAACGGTGCTGATAGAATCTTCAGCAATTGTTGAATATATAGACGAAGTCTTTCCAGGTCCTAAAATGACACCTGAAGATGCGGTTGGCCGAGCAAAAATGCGTTCTTGGATGAGGTATATTGAGGAAGTTCCTACCGTAGCAGTAAGAGTTCCATCTTTCGCTAATTTATTAGCGCCAATGCGTTATAGCGAATATTCTGATGAAAAATTTTCAGATCATGCTGATCGATTGCCTTTGAGAAAACGTTTTTATCAGCGTATGACGAAAGAAGGATTTGGAGCTGATGACCTTAATTATGCTAAAGGACAGATAAGACAGACATGCGAAAGAATTGATCAAGCGATTGCTAATAATGGAGGCCCATGGATAATGGGCGAGCAGTTTACTATAGCGGATGCCTTGGTTGCCCCTTTGATTGATCGAATGGATGATATGGGCTATTCATATATATGGGAGGATGATGTAAAGGAAATGGATAACTGGTTTATTGCACTTAAGCAGAGACCATCTTTTCAGGCCACATTTTATCCTGGAAGTCGTATTTCTGATCGTTATTCCGAGCATTTTCGACTGGCAAAGGAGTTAGAGGCTGAACGGGGATATTAGTTGTTAATAATATTCAAAAGGGAAAATCAGTTTTATACTTAATGAGTAGCTAGGAGTTATCTAATTGGCTGGTCTGTTCTTAACTTTATTTGCTGTTGGCTTCGGAATTTTTGTTCTATGCATGGTATGGTCTCTACTTAATCGAGGAGCTAAATCTCGCAGAGCCTTACTTGATCAGGAAACAATTGATAATTCAGCTAAAGACCTTATAAGCAGGTACGGAAGCTCGGCGAATATGGAAGCTGCAAAATTATCAGAACAATGTCTTTCCATTGGTGACTTTGAAGGTGAGGCCGTCTGGAAATTAGTAAAAAAAGTAATTACGAGGTTGCAATCTTAATAAGAAGCTTAAAACAAGCAATACGATTTGACTATGGATAAACACCTAGTAACCGTCCCCATAAATATTGCAAAGGCATTATAACAACTAGTGCAATAATAAAATATAGAGTCAAAATGCGAACACCGGCCCGCATTGGTACACCGCCAATTGCCATAGCTATTGCCACTGGTGGCGCTTGATGTGGCATGGGAAATATCATGAAGCTTGGGACCTCTGCTAGTAGTACTGATCTGATAGGCCAATTCGTTGCTTGCGCGATAGAATCTGCGAAGGTCGTCATGATTGTGGCGGCTACAGGTGCAGTTGCAAATAGATTAATAGCTCCTCCGATTATAAAGATTTGATAGAAAGTCAGAAGCCCACCATCAGGAGTTAGTGGAACATTAGCCAATAGCCAATTTCCTATACTGTCGCCTAGTCCAGTGTGGCTAGCGATTGATCCCATACCAATTACTCCAGCAATAAAGAACCAAGCGCCATAATTAATATCAGTGGTTAAAACTTTTGATGGCAGAAGTCCAACAACCGGAATAATACAAATTAGGGCTGCTCCCATTGCAATCCAAGCCGGAGAGATTCCATGAATTGAATCTGTCATCCATAAAGCGAGTGCTATTAATAAAATAATTAATAATTTTCGTTCACTAACGGACCAGTCAGTTCTTTTTATTTTTTCGTTATGGTTTTTAGGTTTGGCGCCAAATATTAAAGTGATCAATGTTGTTTGGATAACTAAGCCTATCAATCCCAGAATAGGGAAATTTAGAATAGTATAATCGAAATATGTAAAGTTTATATTATGAACGCTTTCAGCTACGCCGGCAAAGGCCATACTAACTACGGTAGACGGGAGAATACCAAAAGCTGGGATGGTTGAACCCATACCAGCTGCTAGAATGAGCCCAAATCGTGCACGGCTGTTTTCCATGAATCCCAACCTGTCGGCGAGAGCCATTGCTAGAGGAGCCATTAATACAGCCCGGGCTGAGGCGGATGGCATTAAGAATGCTAGTATAACTCCGGCGAGTGCTATGCCAAAAGCCATTGCAAAATAATGGGCTGGTAATATTAGTTCCAATGTTTCTACGGCTCTAGCTGCTAATCCTGAACGTTGTACAGCAATGGTGATAACCAGGCCTCCAAAAACCAACCAAGTGGCGCTAGCATGAAATCCAGCAAAAACAACATTTGTTGGTGCAATATCAAGTACAACCGATACTAAAAACATTATCAGGGCAGTAATGTGAATAGGTATAGCACTGGTTGCCCATAACCCGATGCAAAACAAAACAATCCCGGTAGCCTGTAAAATCAATGGATCAGGAGACCACAGAGGTGCTGATAAAAAAACAACACTAACGAGAGAAGTGGTTATAGCTAGTATGTGTGTGAAGCCGCTAAGCGACGCTTTGGTTTGCGTCATAATTTTTAGTCCTAATAATAATTTAATCTAGGAATAGACTTGTTAGGCGTATTTTTGTTTATTCAAAGGATATAACATAATATGTAACTCTATATATGAGTTAAAGATTTGTGGACCGTTTAGCATGACTATAGATAAATGGATATTTAATATGAGTAGAGAAATTATAAGATGACGACCTCTAAAACTAACGGTCCCGTTGTTTTTAAAAAAAACGGTGAGATTGCCGTTTTAACTATTAACAATCCTCCAGTTAATACCCTGGCCAAGGAAGTACGTATTTCTCTAGCAAGTTATCTGGAATCTGCCAATCAGGATGCAGATGTTTTAGCCATTGTGATATGTGGTTCTGGAAGAAACTTGTGCGGTGGAGCAGACATACGAGAGTTCAATACACCCGATCGCGAAGTTCAACCAATGAGTCGTGATTTAATGAATCTTCTTGAAGAATCAAAAAAACCAATAGTGGCTGCTATACATGGTCCTACTCTTGGAGGAGGCCTCGAGTTAGCTTTGGGGTGTCACTACCGCGTGGCTGATAAACTTGCTAGTATTGGTCTACCTGAGGTTCAACGTGGTGTTATTCCAGGTGCCGGTGGAACACAACGTTTGCCTAGGTTAATTGGACTTCAGCCAGCAATAAAAATGATTACATCGGGATTACCAGTTGATGCGATTGAAGCGTTAAAATTGGGGATTGTTGATCTGCTATCTACTAATGATTTGCTTGAGGATTCTATAGCCTTTGCAAAGCAGATTATAGCCAATAATTCTGGACCAAGACGTATTAGTATAATGAAAATAGAAGGTAGTTTAGAAGAAAATACAAAGTTAATTGAAAAACATCGACTACAACTTAAGAAAAGTGCCCCGGGATTATCTGCTCCAACTTACGCATTGGAAAGCATAAACAATGCGGTGATAATGGCTTTTGATGAAGGATTGAAAGCCGAGGCAGAGCTAAGCCGAATAAGTATGGGCTCGGACCAGTCTAGGTCATTAGTTCACGCCTTTTTTGCCGAACGACAAGCTGGCAAAATACCTGATATTTCATCAGATACTATTCTGAGGCCTATTAAAAAGGCTACAATAATTGGTGCTGGTACTATGGGAGGTGGTATTGCCATGTCCTTTGTTAATGCGGGTGTTCCTGTGATTTTAATTGAAACCTCGAGAGAAAATCTAGCAAATGGCATCAGTCGAATAGAATCAAATTATAAAACATCAGTTAAGCGAGGTCGTTTAACTGAAGAAGAGATGGCAATACGATTATCTAGAATAACCGCGTCCACTAGTTATAAAGATATGGGAGATTCAGACATAGTAATTGAAGCTGTTTACGAAGAAATAGATGTTAAACGTAATGTTTTTAAAGAAATCGACCGTTTTTCTCGTGGGGATGCTATTCTTGCTACTAACACCTCAACCCTGGATGTTAATAAAATCGCACTTTTTACTAATAGGCCAGAAAGTGTCTTGGGCACTCATTTCTTTAGTCCAGCAAATGTAATGAAGCTTTTAGAAATTGTTCGTGCTGACAGAACTTCTAAAGATATTGTGGCCTCTGTCATGGCAATGGCAAAAGAAATTAATAAAGTTGGGGTAGTGGTCGGCGTATGTGATGGGTTTGTGGGAAATCGTATGTTAGCGCCTTATTTTCGACAATGTGATTTTTTAGTTGAAGAAGGGGCAATGCCTCAAGATATAGATAATGTTGTTGAAGAATATGGATTTCGCATGGGGCCATTTCGGGTTTCTGATCTAGCAGGATTAGATATTTCTTGGGCTATAGAAAAGCGTCGTGCAGAAACGAGGCCTTTAGATGAGAGGTTTTCACCGTTACTTGATCGTATTTGCCAACTTGGTAGATATGGACAAAAAACTGGCGCAGGCTGGTATCTGTACGAGGGAGGGCGCAAAGCCATTCCTGACCCGGTTATCGAGGAAATTATTTATGCTAGATCACATGAGATGTTTTTAAATCGGCGTATTATAGAAGATGATGAAATTTTACAGAGATGTTTGTACTCGATGATAAATGAAGGAGCAAAAATTCTTGAAGATGGGTTGGCTATTCGTTCATCAGATATAGATGTTATATGGCTCCATGGATATGGTTTTCCTCGACATCGTGGTGGACCAATGTTTTATGCAGATTTGGTGGGATTAAGAAATGTTTGTGATAAGCTTGATGAATTTCATAGAGAATGGGGTGATAAGTGGCAGCCTTCGGGTTTGCTGAGAAGTTTAGCTGACTCCGATTCTAGTTTTGGTGAGTGGGATAAAAAACAAATAAAAAAATAAAATTATCATCATACAGTAATAGTTACTCCACCATCAATTACTATGGTTTGTCCTGTTATCCAGCCCCCTGCATTAGAAGCCAGGTAAACCGCTGCTCCAGAGATATCTTCCGGTTTACCAAAGCGTCTAAGAGGTGTCGAAGCTATGCGCGGTTCCGCGTAATGTGGGTCCTCCCATAAGGCACGAGCAAAGTCGGTCTTAACTAGACCAGGTGCTATGCAATTAACACGAATATTTGAGGGGCCGAGTTCTATTGCAAGGTTACGAGTCAACTGCATATCAGCAGCTTTAGAAATACCATAAGTTCCTATGACATCTGAACCTCTTAGGCCACCTATTGAAGAAATGTAAATAATAGAACCATCTGTGCGTTCTTTCATTCCAGGGCTTACAAGTTGAGCGAGCCAGAGATTAGACTGAATATTAGTTTTCATTACCTTGCTAAATATTTCATCGGGAATTTTCATAGAAGATCCATAATGTGGATTGATGGCGGCGTTACCAACAGCAATGTCGACTTGTCCTAAGTTTTTAATGGTTTCTTCAACCAGATTACTAAGCTGTGTTTTGTTTCCAACATTACAGGGAATTCCAATTACTTCGTGGCCTTTACTTTTCATTAAATCTACGGTTTCTTGAACTCGGACTTTATCACGGCTAGATACGACTACTTTTGCTCCGTGTTCTGCTAAAGAAATTGCAATAGCTTTACCAATTCCTTTGGTTGAACCTGTAACAATGGCTACTTTATCTGACAAATCAAACATATTTAGCATGATAATTTCCCTTTATGGCTAAGGTAACACTGAATAAAGTATAGAGGAACACTCGGGAGCTTAAATCTATGGATTTTGAATTATCACCAAGGACACATGAATTCAAGGCGAAGATAGAGGCCTTTATGGATGAATACGTTTATCCCAACGAAAAATTATATGATCAACAGTTAAGCAGCCAAGATAGCCGCTGGCAGTTACCAATGATTGTTCAGGATTTAAAAAAGGTTGCTCGAACTGAGGGGCTTTGGAATTTATTTCTACCTGATTCCGAGCATGGCGTTGGTCTAACTAATGTAGAATATGCTCCTCTATGTGAGATTATGGGACGAACTCATTGGGCTCCGGAGATATTTAATTGTTCTGCACCTGACACTGGAAATATGGAGGTGCTACACATGTACGGTACACCGGAACAACAAAATCAATGGCTTAGACCATTATTAGATGGAGAAATTCGGTCTGCATTCGCGATGACCGAACCGGCTGTTGCTTCTTCTGATGCAAGTAATATTGAATGTTCTATTAGAAGGGATGGGGCTGAATATGTAATTAATGGCAGAAAGTGGTGGACTTCTGGGATGGGGGATCCCCGTTGTAAAATAATGATTGTAATGGGTAAGACAGATCCTAAAGCAACAAAGTATCAGCAGCAGTCACAAGTTCTTGTGCCTACAAATACTTTGGGAGTAGAGGTAAAGCGTATGCTTCCCGTGATGGGGTACGACGATGCACCGCATGGTCATGGTGAGGTGGTATTCAATAATGTTAAAGTACCTATTGAGAACATGATTTTGGGAGAAGGAAGAGGATTTGAAATAGCTCAGGGGCGATTAGGACCGGGTCGGATACACCATTGTATGAGAGTTATTGGTGTTGCTGAACGTGCTTTGGAGCTTCTATGTTCGAGAGCGGCCGAAAGAGAAACTTGGGGTCGTTTGTTAGCGGATAGAGGAATAACCCAGGAACGGATAGCTCAATCGCGGATCGATATAGACATGTGTCGTCTACTAGTCATGAAAGCGGCTTGGAAGATGGACACAGCAGGAAATAAAGAGGCTAGACAGGAAATAGCTATGATCAAGGTTGCTGCACCAAAAATGGCTCTTGAGGTAATAGACAGAGCATTACAGATACATGGCGGAGGAGGTATGACGAATGATTTTCCGATTGCTTACATGTTGGCTCATACCAGAGCTATGCGGTTATTTGACGGACCTGACGAGGTGCACCGTCAACAAATTGCCCGCCTAGAGTTACGCCGTCAACTTGGTGGCTATCCTAAGCAACGCTCTTTGGATTAATTATTAGCTATAATTTTGTTCTCCACGTCCTACGAGTTCCCAGGCCCTATTTGCAAGTTGGCGTGTTAGATCACGTCTTAATAATGCTTCTGGGGAAGCTGCATTTCCTTTTAGTCCGCGGTAATAAACTCCTTGTATTATTGCCGCTAGCCGAAAAAGCGAGAGCACCAAATAGAAGGTCCAATTTTCTATTTGATCACGGTGGGTTAGCGAACAATATTTTTCAATATATTCTCTTTCTGAAGGAATACCTGCTGTCATAGTGTCAAGACCGCGCATATCGCCGAATGATTCTTCAGGCCAATGATAAGGTAGACAATTATAAGCTAGGTCTGAAAGTGGATGACCCAGCGTAGATAGTTCCCAGTCTAATACAGCTACAACTTCCGGTTTGGTAGGGTGAACAATAAGGTTTTCTAGGCGGAAATCACCATGTACGATGGTTGTTTCTGTATCATCGGGCATATTTTTTGGCAGCCATAACATCAGTTGATCCATTTCAGCTAAGTCTTCAGTTTTACTAGATTGATATTGCTGAGACCAACGGCTTACTTGACGACCCATGTAACCTCCTGTACGGCCAAATTTTTGTAGGTCTTTTGCTAAATAATCAATTTTATGTAAATGGGCTAAGGTACTGTTCATGGATTGATACAGGTCTGCTCTTTCTTGGAGTGTTAGATCAGGAAGAGAGGGGTCATGGAATATTCGTCCCGCTTTGTGCTCCATCAAAAAGAATTCAGTGCCTATAATTGACCTGTCTCCACAAAAAGCTAATGTTTTTACTACGGGCACAGGAGTATCACTTAAAGTACTGGTTATAAGATACTCCCGATCAACTGCATGGGCTGATGGTAATAATTTTCCAGGTGGTTTCTTTCTCAATACATAACTATTTTCATTTTTGTCATTGATCAGAAAAGTCGGATTTGACATTCCTCCTTGAAATTGAAATATCTCTATTGGTCCTTGGAAATTCTCAATTCGCGCCTCTAGCCAAGGAACAAGAGTGTTCGTCTCAAAGCTATGTTGTGCGAGTACCGTAACCACTTGGTCAGTTCGAGAAAAAGTTCGTTTGGCTGTGCTCACATCGATGTCCGTTTCCATTTAATATTAGGGATAAATTAAACGAATTGTTTGTGCCACGACGGCAGGTCTCTCACTATTTTCAACTTCTAGGGTGCCATCTAGCACAACGCGCACTCCATCCTGTTTTGACATTTCGGCACTGGAAATAGTTTGTCTTAATCTAACTCGTGAATCAACGGGAACCATAGCTGTGAATCTAAGTCGTTCTAAACCGTAATTCAGAGTATAGCTATTTTTTTCAACAATAAAAAATTCATCAGATAAGCCAGGAAATAGCGATAATAATAGAAAACCATGTGCAATTGTTTTACCTCCAGGAACTTCAGATGCTGCCTTTTCAGGGTTTACATGTATCCATTGATGATCACCTGTTGCATTAGCAAATTTGTTTATCATTTCTTGGTTTATTTTTACCCAATTACTAACTCCTATTTCTTCACCAATATGGTTGAGTAAATCATGAGGGTGCACGAAAATCATAGAAACTCCTTTTGTTTTCTGGCATTTTAGTTGCTTTGCATTATAGCAAAGTAATACATTAGGTAGAAGAGCGCATTATTTCAGATGCTTTTTTAAGAGGAGAAAACTTGGCTATGCCTGAAGTTGTTGGTTTTGAATTACGCGGTCGACTAGCTATTATTACAATAGATAATCCTCCAGTAAACGCGCTTGGATTAGCAGTTCGTGAAGGTTTGATTAATCAAGTTGATCGTGCTTCGTCAGATGAAAAAGTTTCTGCCATTGTTTTAATTGGTTTGGGCCGCACTTTTCCTGCCGGAGCGGATATTCGTGAATTTGATAAACCAGTTCAAGAACCACATTTATTATCTATTATTGATCACTGGGATACGATTGAGAAACCTATAATAGCGGCTATTCATGGTACGGCTTTGGGAGGTGGCTTGGAGTTAGCTCTAGGCTGCCATTTTAGGGTTGCAGTACAAACAGCAAAATTTGGTACGCCAGAAGTAAAGCTAGGTATTTTCCCCGGCGCGGCCGGTACTCAAAGATTACCAAGAGTTGCAGGTCTGGATCACGCTCTAGAATTAATTGTTTTAGGTGAGCCTATAAGCGCTACAAAAGCTTTTCAGTATGGAATAGTTGATCAGATTGTTGAAGGTGATTTACTCGATGGCGCAATATCTTTTGCAAAAAAAATATTAAAAGAAAAAACACCAAGGCATATTTCTAGCCATCCGAGAGAGGGAGTTGGGTCTCCAGAAGATTTTAAGCAAGTCATCCAGAAATACCGTGACTTGGCTTCGGCTAAAATGAGAGGGCAGGAGTCACCGCATCAAGCAATTGCTAGTGTAATTGATGGACTAGAGATGCCTTATGATCAGGCTGTAATAAAGGACCGTGAGCGTTTTCCAATCTGTAAGAATAGTGATCAATCCAAGGCGCTGCGCTATGCGTTTTTTGCAGAAAGGGAAGCTTCAAAAATACCTGGCGTAGGAAAAAAAATTGGATCACGTACAATAACTAAGGGCGGAGTAATAGGAGCTGGAACTATGGGGCAAGGCATAGTAATGTGTTTTGCTAATGCCGGTATACCTGTAGACGTGGTGGATAATTCGCATGAAGCACTAGAAAATGGAATAAAAACTATAACCCAAAACTACCAGGGAATGGTTGATAGAGGACGTATTAGTGATAAAGAAATGGTGAATCGTCTTGATCTAATTTCTACAAGTACAGATTATAGTGCTGTAGCTGATTCCGACTTAATTATTGAGGCTGTTTTTGAAAATTTGGAATTAAAAAAAGATATATTTTTTAAACTGGACTCGGTGGTAAAAAAAGGTGCTGTATTAGCCACTAATACCTCTTACATGGATATAAATCTGATAGCTTCAGTTACGAGTAGGCCCGAAGATGTAATTGGGCTTCATTTTTTTGTTCCCGCACACGTGATGAAAATGTTGGAGGTAGTGCGCACTAAGTATTCATCTCCTGAGGCAATAGCCACTGGTATGCAGCTTGCAAAGATTTTTAAAAAAGTTGGTGGGATAGCTGGCGTAAGCCATGGTTTTGTTGCTAATCGAAGCCGTGCGCCAATGGTCAGGGAAGCAAACTTCTTGGTTGAGGAAGGTGCTAGCCCAGCACAGGTTGATAAAGTACTGAGGGATTTTGGTATGCCTATGGGAGTACTTGCGGTAAGTGATATGTCAGGATTAGATGTTAGTTGGAGAATGCGCAAATCATTGGCGCATTTGCATGATGATGAAGAGCGATATCCATACCTCGCTGATCGTTTATGCGAAATGGAGCGGTTTGGTCGTAAAACAGGAAGTGGTTGGTATACTTATGGAGAGGGTGGGACTGTTCCTATTCCCGACCCCCAAGTGGATGTAATAGCTCAGGAAGTGGCAATAGAAACAGGCATAGAGCGTCGCCAGATAAGTGATTCAGAAATAGCAGATAGATGTTTATTTGCAGCTGTTAATGAGGGTGCGAAAATCCTTGAAGAAGGTGTAGCCTACAGAGCTAGTGATATCGATATTATGTGGCAATACGGTTTTGGTTTTCCTCGATGGCGAGGGGGGATAATGTATCATGCTGATAAAACTGGGTTACCAAAAGTTCTACAAAAGGTGGAAGAATTTCATTCTGTACATGGAAAATTATGGAAACCATCAGAGCTACTGAAAAATTTAGTTGCTTCGGGCAGTTCATTTACCCAGGGTTAAATAGACCATGTATAAAGTTGTTCGTTGTCATGAATATGGTAGTCCAGATGTTTTGCGGGTTGATACCGTTCCAACACGCGAGCCGGGTCCAGGAGAAATAAGGGTTCGTTTACACGCCTGTGCTGTTAACTTTCCAGACATATTATCATGTGCCGGTACATATCAAGATAAGCCAAAATTCCCTTTTAGCCCAGGACGTGAATCTGCTGGACAAATAATTGATTGTGCAGATGATGTAAGTAAATTTATTCCGGGTGATAGAGTTATGCTTTGGTGTGCATCTGAGCATGATGGGTATGCTGAAGAGGTCACTTTGCCAGCTACATGCGCGTTTTTAATGCCAAAATCAATGAACTATGTTGAAGCCGCAGGCTTTATGTTGGTTTATGGCACAGCATGGCATGGCCTAGTTGATTGTGGAAGGGTCGTTTCAGGAGAAGTTGTGGCTATTCACGGAGCTGCCGGAGGTGTTGGGATGGCAGCGGTGCAGGTGGCTAAGGCACTAGGTGCTACGGTTATTGCTAGTGCAGGTAATGATAAAAAACTTGATATAGTTGCTTCACAAGGAGCTGATTATCTAATTAATTATAGTAAAGATAATACACGTCAACGTATGAAAGAGATCACTAACGGTAGAGGTGTTGACGTGGTTTTTGACACGGTTGGAGGAGATCTGATGAAATCTTCTTTAAGAGCGATAGCTTTTGAAGGCCGTATTCTTATAGTCGGTTTTACAAGTGGTGAGCATATTAAAGCACCTACTAATATAATCTTAGTTAAATGGGCTTCGCTAATCGCTGTTCGTTTTGGACAGTTTTCTCGCACATATGCTGAACGCACACATGCAAACCACCATAAGCTCTTAAAGCTATACGAGGCGGGTAAATTGAATCCTTATGTTGGGAGGACATATCCTCTAAATAAAGCCGTAGATGCTCTTAAGGCATTACAGAGTCGTGAAATAACTGGTAAAGTTATTTTAACTACTTAATAGATATAATGCGGTTATATTTTGTCTACTGCTTAAAAAAAAGCACCTTTTTCAGAGAACGTTTTAATATCAGCCTTTTTTTGGGGGGGGGAGGGAATAAGTGCCAGTGGCGTGGGCAACTGGTTCGGTATCTCCATCAGATAGTAGCGTAACTTGAAGCACTGCAAGCCGTTTTCCTAACTTCATAATCTGGCACTCGGCTATTATATCTGATTTTGTTGGTAGACGAAGAAAATTAATATTTAAACTTGTTGTCACTGCTAGTTCTACCTGTCCAATAGCTCCCATCAAAGCGGCATACATGGAAAAATCAGCAAGTCCCATCATGGCTGGTCCGCTAATAGTGCCACCTGGCCGCATAGAAATATCATTAAAAGGCATTCTAACGCTCGCACGTCCATTACCAATAGATTCTGCTCTAAGACCTAATTGATAGGCTTGAGGTAATTGGATTTTAGAAAAATTATTAAAAATCTCAGGTGTAATTTTATTCATGGCGGGTGTATTGATTAGTTATAAGTATATATTGTTTAGATTAATTAGAATACTAAATCGACTGTTTGAATATAACTATTTACAACTTTTATCATTCATTTATCAATTAATGTATTCGTAGAATCATAAAGTAGTAATAAATTAATTCTATGGGAGAAAAAATAATTATGATTAATGCAGCTGTAGTTGGACTGGGATGGTGGGGTAAGCACGTATGTAGAGCATTGACCGCAAATAGTAAAAGTATACGTGTGGTAAGGGGTATAGAACTTGACCCGGGCCCAGTGGTTGATTTGGCTGAAGAGATAGGTTTTCAACTTTCAAGCGATTTTCAGGATGCACTTGATGATCCAGGAGTAGACGGAGTTATTTTAACAACCCCCCACTCAACGCATGAGAAACTTGTTCTTAGAGCTGCAGCTGCAGGAAAACAGGTGTTTTGTGAGAAACCTCTTTCATTGACAGCAGCAAGTGCCAAAAAGATGGTTAAAGCATGTGCGGAATCTGGATTGGTATTGGGTTTAGGGCATGAAAGGCGTTATGAGCCAGCGATGGAAGAAGTTGCACGAATGGTTAAGAACGGTGATTTGGGTACAATCCTTCATGTAGAAGGGCATTACTCTCATGATAAATTTGCTCCTCTTGAATCAGATAATTGGCGAGGTTCTCTAGTTCAAGCACCCGCTGCCGGATGGACTGGAATGGGAGTGCACTTGACAGATATGTTGATTAGTATGCTAGGTCCTATCACCGAAATAAGGGCCATTTCTGCAAAACGCGTTTTGGATTTGCCAAGCGGAGACGTTGTCAGCACTCAGTTTAGTTTTGCTGATAATACTACTGGTTCTATAAATGTAGTTTCAGCCACTCCTTTTTATGGACGTTTTGCCGTGTATGGTGAGCAGGGTTGGGTAGATATTCAAGAAATGGCTCATCCTGAAGACATAGGACCGACACACATGACTATTTGTAATAAAAAGGGAAAGCGTGAATTAAAGGTTTTTGAACCAATTGATACAGTAACCCTGAATTTTGATGCTTGGGCAGATGCTGCAGCTGGTAACGGGAATTATCGTTTTACAGATATGGAACGAATTTCTAATGTTGCTGTATTAGAGGCTTTAGCAAAATCAACTCAAACAGGCCAAGCAGAACTCGTCGACAATTAGAAATATGATGCTAAAATGGCTTAAATTTAATTAGGTTATAATTGAATGAGATTGTAAGACGGTATTGCATTAACAAAGCGGATATGATTTGTCTTATTTTAACTTAAATATACGATAGTAGATTTTCTTTTTATGTTTGGTTTTTAGCCATAGATATTTTAAGAAGTGATTATATAAATTAGGAACGCAGGAGGATTTCAATGCGATACGGCAGTGCAAATTTTGGCATAACGGGTGTCGACTGGCAACAAAGAATTAATTTTGAACGTATGCGTACATACCGTCTCGAACGTGCGCGTGAAATGATGAAAAAAGCAGGCTTGGGTGCCATGCTTTGCTTGTACGACGAAAACGTTCGTTATATTACAGGAACTTTAACGCCTGGTTGGAATCGTCTAAAACCCGGTCTTCGATATGCGCTTCTATGCGGAGATGCGGCGCCAGTCTTGTTTGAGCAAGGTGATATTGGTGCGCAAGTCGAAAGACATGCTCCATGGATACCGCCAGAGAATATACGTTATTCTTATGCGTGGATTAAAGGAGCTGCAGGCCCAGCCTCTACTCAACAAGTGACTAAATTCACTAATGCTGTTTTAGAAGAGATGAAGCGTTTTGGGGTTGCCGGTGAAAAGCTTGGTGTTGATTTTATAGACATAAATATGATTACTCACTTTAATGAAGTTGGTATAGAGTGGGTTGACGGTATGTCACCAATGATGGATGCGAGGGCGGTAAAGAATGTTGATGAGCAGGAATGCTCTCGGATTGTAGGAGCTATAGGTGATGCTGCCCATTGGGAGTGCATGAAGTTTCTAAAGCCTGGAATTACTGAAAATCAGGTAACCGCTCATATCATGAAATTTCTCTATGATATCCCGGGTATGGAAGACGTCGAAGATGTTATTGTTTCTTCCGGTCCTAATACCTGGCCTAACTGGCGAAACTTTGGTGATCGGATAATACAGCCTGGTGATATAGTTTTCATGGATTTAGCCGCTCTTACGTGGAATGGCTATAAGTCATGTTATTATCGAACCTATTGTGTTGGCCGTGAGCCGACTCAAGCCATGAAAGATGTATATGAGCAAGCTCTTGGTTGGCTATATGATTCAATAGGGGCAGTAAAAGCGGGAACTACAACTCGAGAAATTGCTCTTAAATGGCCGTCTGCTAAAGAAGCTTGGGGCTATGAAGAAGAAGATCAAGCAGCAGCTAATCTATGGGGTCATGGGCTTGGTCTAGCTCAGTATGACCCTCCTGTCATATCACGTATATGGTCTCTTGATCATCCTATTGAGATTAAACCAGGAATGGTTTTTGCTCTTGAAACTCAACATGGAGTTCCTTTTGAGTTTGGAGTGCGAATTGAAGAGATGCTTATCGTGCACGATGATGACGTGGAGATTATTACTAACTTCCCTGTTAATCAAATTACGGTTGTTGACCCTATGCCTCATTAGATGAAGGCCTTTAGAATATAATGAAAATAAAAACGGCCGGGTTATTTACTACCCGGCCGTCTCGTTATTTAGGTGTATTTAAAACTATGAATAAGTTTGTTGTAAACCTTTCAGATGCCGAAGCAGCAGACGCATTGCGCTTCGGTCCTAAAACCGCAAATCAGGCTATACTTGCCCATGGCGGTTTGCCAACTCCAGGCGGTTTTTGCTTGGGGGCTGATGCTTATTGTCATCAGCTTGAGACATTGGGTTTAACAGAGGCGGCTGAAAAAGCTATGAGTTTGCCGTTTATGGAGTCGAGAGCTCATGTTGCTGATGTTCGTATTGGACTGTTTTCGGAACCAATTCAATCAGAAATTAAAAAAGAATTGGTAACTGCATATAGAGCGCTTGTGGATAAATATGGTGGTCGTATAGCCGTTAGATCTTCATCACTTATGGAAGATACTGAAGGCTCATCATTTGCTGGTCAGTTTCAAACTTTTCTAGGTATTGAAAGCGAAGAAGATTTTCTTACTGCATTACGAGCTTGCTGGGGAGCTCTTTGGTCTCCTCGCGCAATGCGTTATATGGATGATAAAAATATTAAAGCTACGGATACTGCTATGGCTGTATTGGTGCAACCACTGGTTGAAGCAGAAGTCTCTGGTGGCGGGCTTAGTCAGACTTCAGATGGAGGTATGTCAATAAGTGCAGCCTGGGGTTTTGGTGAGTCTCTTGCTCAAGGAGAGGTAGTACCCGATAGATATGACCTGTCACCAGATGGTGAAATAGTTGAGGTTATAAATGGGCAGGAATTTGAACATAGCATACATTGCCATACACATCATGGTGGAATAGCAGAATCTAAAAAGAAAAAAGAAGATGAAGTAAATAGTGAAGCCAGCTCATCTAAAAGCCAGTGTTTGACAATTAGTCAAGTGAAAGAAATTGCTGCTTATATGAAAACAGCAGAAAAAATAATAGGGCAAGCAGTTGAAGTGGAATGGGCTTCCAGTCTTTCAGGTATAAAGATGTTACAGGCTCGTCCTCTGCATGTGCGGGAAGTACATGTTCCTGATGAAATATGGAATGGAAAGCCTTCTTTGCGTGGTCACCCTGGTGGTATCGGGTGGGCTTCTGGTAGGGCTTGTGTAGTTAGTTGTGAGTGCGAAATTTCTCGAATTAACCCAGGGGATGTTTTGGTTACAAAGGTAGCGGGCCCAGCTTTAGCAAGCGTATTACCTAGAGTATCTGGGATAATAGCTGAACTTGGTGGAAGTACCTCTCATCTAGCTTCATTAGGACGAGAACGTGGTATACCAATGGTTCTCGGAGTACCGGGTGCTACTCAAAAAATTTCTAACGGAGTAATTGTCGCTGTTGATGGAGTTTCCGGTGAGGTTCGGTGGATGCCTTCTAATAACTCTTAGATAATTGATTCTTTAAGAATTAAATTTTGTTTATCAAATTGTCCAATTTTTAATGGACCAAAGCTCTTATATTGAGTGATATTGGTAATTATTTCTAGATACTCTAATTGAGGAGAGTGATAGTGGCTGAGGTCAGTGTAGCTGTACTAGTAACTATGGACAGCAAAAGTGAAGAGGCGCTTTTTGTTTGCAATACTTTAATTCAGCTCGGTGTAAAGCCATGGTTAGTGGATTTATCTTTACGTCCCCATAATATAACAGGAGCTGATATTACCGGCGGTGACTTAGTTAAAATTTGTGGATATTCCTGGGAAAAACTAGATAAAATGGATAGAAACCAGGCTACTGAGGCTATGGTTTCAGCAGGAATTATAGCTCTAAAAGAAAAATATCTATCAGGAAATATAGGAGGTGTAATAGGACTGGGGGGTGCGAATGGTACCTCTATGGCTTGTTCTCTAATGCGTTCACTGCCTCCATTGGTGCCTAAAGTTATGGTAAGTGCGGTTGCTGCCACAGCTGCAGTTCAATGGTACATAGCTGAAAGTGATATAGTTATGTTTCCTTCTATTGGTGATTTTACGTTGAATAGAATTACTCGAGGTGTACTCCAGAATGCTGCGACTGCTTTGGCTGCAATGACATGCGCACGCGATAATCCTACTGAACATGCTGAAGATGAGCCGTTACTTATTGGGGTTTCCTCATTTGGAGGAACATCTGGCTGTGTTGATGTTGTTACTAACGGGCTTATTAGTGAGGGATATGAAGTAATACATTTTCATGCATCAGGCCCAGGTGGTAAAGCACTTGAATCTTTGGCACAAAAAGGTGAGTTAGCTGGGGTGGTGGATATTACCACCCATGAACTAACGGATTATTTAGTCGATGGTGTATACAGTGCTGGTGAGAACCGCTTAAAAGCTGCTAGTGCTGCAGGCCTACCACAGGTAATTGTTCCAGGTGCAATTGATCACTCTAATTTTTGGGTAAATATGGTGCCTGAAAAATTCTCTGATCGCGAGTTCTTCCAATATAATGCCCAAAATATTTTAATGCGTACTAATGCTTTAGAATATAAAAAACTAGGAAAACTGATGGCTGAACGTTTAAATCACGCAGAAAAAGACTTTGTAGTTGTGGTTCCTTTGCGAGGCTTTAGTGAGCATACAAAAAGAAATACCCACGATCTTGGGGGTAATATTATAGGTTCATGGGATAGACCTGATGATGACATGGTCTTTCTAGAAACCTTAAAGAAAAACCTTAAGAGGGGTGAAGTAGAAGAGTTGGATCTGCATATAAATAACCCTGCATTTGCTAATGCGTGCCTTAAGTCTTTTATGCAATTGATTAAAAAGTAGATTTAGAAAATATAGGAACAGGCGAGGTTTACAGTGGCACTTGATATACCAGTAGAAAATTATGAAACTGATGTACTTGTTATTGGAGGAGGTGCAGCGGGAGGTATGGCGTGCTTCGAATGCGCGGAAGCTGGGGTTAGAGTTACTTTGGTTGGTAAAAGTAGACCTCCGAGCGGCACTACATCAGTTGCAAGAGGCGGGTTTGCTGCTGCTATGGGAAAAGATGATAGTCCTGCTCAACACTTAGCTGATCTTCTCGAGGGTGATGGTGGTGAGTTGATTGACCCTAAGTTAGCGGGAGTATGGTGTGAAGATATAGTTGATATAGTTAATGATTTACGAGAATGGGGAGCTGACTTTGTAACTAATGAAGATGGAGATTTGGATCTAAAAATGTTTCCTAATCATAGCAAGCCTAGGGCTGTTCATCATTATGACACAACAGGCAATATGGTTACCAAAACTCTGGCAAAGAAAATACGCCCTGACCAACGGATAGAACAACATTCTAATACTTCTATCGTTGATTTGATTGTTGACGAAAACCGAGTCATCGGTGCTTGGGGTGTGAATTTTAATAAGGGCACTTTAGTTGCTTATTCTGCTAAAGAAATTATTTTAGCTACCGGAGGTGGAAGTGGACTTTTTTATGTAAATGATAACCCTCCGCAGGTCACGGGTGATGGTTATGTAATGGGATTTCGTGCTGGAGTGGCATTATTAGGAAGTGAGATGATTGACTTTCAGGCTATGTGTTGTTCACCCGAAGAGTTATTTGGGTTCGCACCGCATCCAACCGGTTTTATTAATGCAGGCGCAGTTTTTCGTAATAGAGATGGAGAATTGTTTCTAAAACGTTATTTTCCCGACACTGCTGAAAGGAGTACAAGAAGCGAAGTTATTTTAGCTATGGCTAAGGAAATACATGCAGGACGGGCTGGTCTAACGGGTGGTATTTTTATGGATGCGACAGAAGTTCCAATGGAAATTATACAAAAGCAGATTCCTCATGTTTATAAAACGTGCCTTCATAGGGGTATTGATATTAGTAAAACGCCTTTGGAGGTTGCTCCAGGAAGCCACACCTGGCTCGGGGGACTTGAAATTGATATTAATGGTAAGACCCCAATGAGCGGATTATGGGCTGCTGGAGAAACCGGAGGAGGAATTCACGGTGGCAATAGGATAGGCGGATCGGCATTGTCGTCTGCCCTAGTCTTTGGTCGTCGAGCTGGAAAGGCTGCCGCCGAACTGGCTAAGGGTAAAAGTTCTGTCTCAGAGAAAGTAGATGTTCCAGAAGAGGCAAATGATATGCTAATTGATTTAATAAACCGTGATGAAGGCCCCCTACAGGCTGAAGTTAGACTGCGTTGTCGTATGCTTGCCCATGAGCAACTTGGATCAATTCGAAGTTCTGACGGTTGTAAATCTGCCTTAGCCGAGTATTCTGAGATAGAAACTGAAGAGATCCCTCGTATGCGGCTTTCGGACGAATCAAAAAATTCACAAAAATTAAGGGGTCAAGAACTAGAAAGTGCATTATCCGTTTCAAACTTAGCACTTTTAGGACGACTATTGGCTACCGCATCACTAGCACGTGAAGAAAGTCGGGGTGCGCATTATCGCACTGATTTTCCAGATAAAGATAATCAGAACTGGAGTGCAGTGACACGACTAGAGAAGGGACAAAACGGCGAGATTATCCTTAAAAAGGATTCACTAAAACAAACCGTTTCTTAGAGTAAATACAAAGTTACTTCATAAAATATTATGGTATTTTTTAGGAGTGCTCCATAATAATTTTCATTCTTTGTGGTGCGTCTGTGCCTACCATCTCCATTGCTTTTCCAAGTTGATCAAGAGGTAGTATATCACTTATTAGCGGATTTAGGTTTATTTTCCCACTTTCAAACATTTTCAAACACGCAGAAAAGTCTTTGTCTGTTGCGGCCCTCGCATTGATAAATTGTATTTCTTTGAAGTACATATCGTAAAATGGAAGTGCACCCTCAGTATTAGTATGGATACCATAGCCAAGTACTCGGCCACCCAGTCTTACCAGATCCATTGCTTGGGCCAGTACGGATAGCTTTCCGGCTGATTCAATAACTAAGTCCGCTCCGATGCCGTTAGTAGCATCTAGGACAAGCTGTTTTGTTTGTTCGTTGGGTGCTAATGTAATATCTGCCCCAATATTCTCAGCCACTTCGCGTTTCCATTCGCTACGAGTAATACCAATTATAGTTTTTGCACCTCGTGCTTTTGCGAGTTGTACATGAAGTAGTCCACCAACTCCGAGACCTAGAATTACTACTGTGTCATCGCTAGAAACGTTGGCCATTTGCTGTGCATGCATTACTGTAGTTAAAACTTGTATTAGTGGTGCTTCATGATTGGTTATTTTATCGGGCATAGCAAAAACATTTTTTGGCGGAACAGCTACATATTCTGCAAATCCACCATCCTGATCACGACCGATTAAGCCTCCATTAGGGCAAAGTTGAGATTGGCCTATGTTACAATGAAAACATTTTCCGCAATAGAGAACCGGGTCGACAATAACTCTTGTACCGGCCTGCGGACTAGTGGAATCACCTGCTTGAGTAACTTCGCCTATCATCTCATGACCCATAATGAGAGGGTAATTGGCTGGAATTCCTCCACTAAATATCTTTAAATCAGTTCCACAAACTCCTGAATGCGTAATACGAACAACACTATTGCCATTATCTGTAGTAGGGTTTTCGACTTCCTCCAATTCTACTTTGTTTGGGGCTCCAAGTAGCATTGCCTTCATTATTTGTAACTCCCCTAATATAAAATTATATTCATATGCTGCAGTTTTTATTATGTTTTAAAAACATCTGGGTTTACCGGAAACCTCGGCTGCTCGCCGTTTAGTACAGCAGCAACATCTTTTGCAACAGTTGTTTGCAGGTCTAGTAAAGCATCTTCGGAATAAAAGCCTGTATGTGGTGTGAGTATTAGATCTTCTCTACCAAATAGTGGGCTGTTTTCTGGAGGAGGCTCTTGAGGTAAAACATCAAGTGCAGCTCCTCCAATTTCCCCTTTGTTTAGAGCTTCAACTAATGCATCGGTATCTACTAGAGGGCCTCTGGAGGTGTTTATCAGCAAGGCATCATTTTTCATTTTTCTAAATGCATCTGTACTAAACATATTTTGTGTTTCCGGAGTTAGCGGTGCGTGCACTGATATATAGTCGGACTTTTCATATAGTTCTTCTAATTCTACTTTTTGGGTATTCATTTTAGTAAAAAGATCATCTGGTGCATATGGATCTGCAGCAATAGTTTTAATACCGAAGGCTTGCGCTTTTCCGACTACTGCTTGGGCAATATTCCCTAGTCCTACTAAACCAAGGGTACGACCTTTAAGACGTCTAATAGGAACAACAGCAGGCATTTCCCAGCGTCCATTATGGACCATTTTATTAGAGAATGGAATTTTACGTGCTAGAGCTAGTAAAGTTGCCATAGCGTGGTCAGATACCTCATCGAGGCAATATAGGGGAGCATATGTAACTACAATACCAGCCTTGGTTGCGGCTTCTATATCTATGTTATCAGTTCCTACCCCAAAACGTCCTATTACCTTACATTTTTCTAGCCCATTGATGACTTCAGCTGTAATTTGGGCATACGTTACAAATAATGCTTCTGCATTTTGGGCAACTGATAAAATTGCTTCTTTGCTTGGGTTTTCAGACCTTTCTAGACTGACATTTAAATCTGCAAGAACTTTTTCTGCAGGTTCCCAGTTAGGAAATACTGTATCGGCGATGGCAACTAATATTTTGCTCATTTTTTCCTCTTAGTATTTGTTCATTAAGACAGATTTCAGGTCTAATTTTTGTTGTATTAAACAATGATGTTAACATTGGGTATAAAATAAAAATGCTGAAAGAGCTATCCTATTAATCAATTTATAATATTGAATAAAACCAGACACCATCTCTACTTTTTTCTCGCTTAATACGACCAAGAGAAATTAAATGGTTAAGATGAGCCAAGGTTTCAGTTACAGCTAGGCTGGATTGGAGGCTGTCAAGATCGCGCGAGAAAGACTTACTAGCTATTGTGTAGGCTGTGGATGATTCGTTACATAGAAGCGCCATCTGTTCTAACCTTTCATCATGGTGTTCTAGTAGTTTATCAAGACGATAGTGAACTCCATAAAAAGGTTCGTTATGCGAAGGTAGAACGAGAGTGGTATCTGGTAATTTTTTGCGAAATGAAGAAGTTGTATTTAAAAAATCACCTAGGGGGTTTTCACCACCGTCTCCGGGAAAAAGTGATACATTGGGTGATATCTTAGGCAAAATTTGGTCGCCAGCTATCAGAACATCTAGCTCAGAACAGTATATTGAGACGTGCTCAGGAGCGTGACCACGCCCAATCATTACTTCCCAGGATTTTCCTCCTATATTGAAGAACATTCCATCATATAGTGTTGTATGCAAAGCCGGTGTTGGGCTCATGCGGCTATTATATCCGGACCACAGGGAATGAGTTGTATTTACCATTGCTTCTGAACAGCCGGCACTACGAAAAAAAGAAAACACATTTTCTGTCCATGATTTATCCGGCCCCCCAGTTAATAAACGTGTTCGTTCCCACTCAGTTTTACTCATCCATAATTTTGAATTAAATTTTTCTGTTAGCCATCCCGCTAGACCAGCATGATCTGAGTGAAAGTGTGTTACAATTATTCTCTTTATGAGCCTTTTTTGGAGATGACTATTACCAATCTGCGTCCAAGCTTTACGTGCTTCTTCCATTGCCATTCCTGTGTCAACTAAAGTCCAGCTATCTCCGTCTTCTAGCAACCAAAGATTTACATGGTTGAGTCGGAATGGTAATGGCATACGTATCCAATATATGCCTGGAGCTACTAGTTGAAGCTCGCCATTTTCAGGAATTTTGGTAAAAGGATATTCAATCATATAAAAAAATCATGATTTAGAGCTTCAGAAATAATAGGGCTGTTTTATACAGCCCTATTATAGTTGGGTAATTAAGTGGGGGTTATGCTTTATACTTAATCACTTTGCTTTTGTGTTCTCCAAGTCCTTCAACGCCACACGTTACTATATCACCTGCTTTGAGAAATACTTGAGGCTTCATTCCTAATCCTACACCTGAAGGTGTTCCAGTATAAATTACATCGCCGGGATACAGTGTAATCATTTTACTCATATTGCTTATGATTGCAGCACAGTTAAATATCATATCTGAGGTGTTGCTGTCTTGGTAGCGTTTACCGTTAACTTCAAGCCAAAGCCTTAGTTTTTGAGGGTTTTTAACTTCATCGGAGGTAACGAGCCAGGGCCCTAATGGAGCAAAAGTATCTGGGCTTTTTCCCATTATCCATTGCAATCCCCCATGTTCTAGCAAGAAAGCTCTTTCGGACACTTCGTTTCCTGTAGCGTATCCGGCAACATATTTAAGAGCATCTCGTTTACTTACATGGCGGGTTTTGCGGCCTATTACCAGGCATAGTTCGATTTCCCAGTCGGTTTTTTTTGATCCCTTAGGTAAAACAATTGCATCTTTATGTCCCGTGAGTGGACAAGTTTTAGTAAATACAAATGGCTCTGATGGAACTTCGACCCCTGCTTCTTTAGCATGCAAGGCATAATTAAGTGCAATGGCAAACGTTCTTCGCGGTACAACAGGAGGACCTAAGCGCGGCCGACCTTTAACAAGTGGTAATTGATTTTCTTTTAGTTTAGATATTTTATTTAAACTAGCTGGGGCTAACGTATCTCCGTTAAAGTCATTAATTACACGTGATAGATCCCGAATTTTTCCATTACTATCTAGTAAACCCGGCTTTTCCTTACCAGCAGGCCCGTAACGTAAAAGCTTCATTTATTATCCCCTTGAGATTTATTGAGGTGTAAACACCAGTTGTAGCTTTGGCTATGATTATTTAATTATATAAATATAATGATAGTTTTAACGAGATAGTATTAAAATAGGAACCATAACTTTAGTCAAAACGTATTCTCTTCTTAATATGTTATGTATTTAATGTCAGGAAATTTTACTAAGACGTAGCTTTAAGCTTTCACCAAGCCACATAGAATAACTTGTATGATCAGCCAGGTCATCGCCGGTTAAAGGGTGAACCAAAATTGATAAATCGTCTCGATTAAATACCATCCACGTAACTAAGCTAGAAAATATGTCGGCTCTAAATTCAATTTGGTACATCCCTTTTGGATGAGGTCCTATAGGATTGTCATGCCATCGACCTAAATTTATATTAAATTGGGTTTTAACACGTCTTCTCAGACGTTCGGCGATTTTTTTATTATCAGCGTCATAATACACGTGAGCATGATAACCAGTAATTGACTTAGTGCTTTTAGACATATTATAAAAATAATCAATAAAATGTTTGGGTCAACCATAACTTAATAAAGAAATGTGTTTCCTTTTTTTAACGGGTAGGATTTTGTATTGTTTGAATTAATTTACTGTCGATTATAATCCTCTTTGCATAAAGTTTTATTATGGTTTTTAACTAATAATTAATTAATAATGCATTATTTTAGATGTAAATCGATCTACTTATTTTTATAAGCCGGTATTTATTTAGATCGACGCCATTGAGGTAAGAATTTTTGTTTTCTAATGTTTCTGAGTCCAACGCTATAGGTATACGCGCACAAGATCGTGAATCATTGTTAACCCACTTTCTCTGGGTGCGTGGTGAGACTGAGCGTCTAGTCGCTCCACTATCTCTCGAAGATCAGGTAGTACAATCAATGGCGGATGCAAGCCCAACTAAGTGGCATCGCGCCCACGTGACTTGGTTTTTTGAAACTTTGATACTTATTCCTTATGATAAGGAATACAACACTCCTAATGAATGCTTCATGTATCTATATAATTCTTATTATGAAACTATTGGTGAACGACATCCAAGGCCAGACAGGGGTTTATTAACCAGACCATCTGGCGCTGATATTATTAATTATCGTAAGCACGTAGATTCTGCTATGGAGAAATTTATAGCTACTACTGATGAAAATACCTGGAAAATTACTTGTTCGTTAGTATTATTGGGTTTGCATCATGAACAACAGCATCAGGAATTAATCCTTATGGATATTCTTAATGCTTTTTCCCGTAACCCAATTTTCCCTAGTTATCAAAATAATATTACTCTGTCAGAAAAAAAGGCACCCAGGCTTGATTGGTTTGAATTTGATGGAGGAATTCACGAAATAGGGCACATAGGTGAAACATTTGCTTTCGATAATGAAGGTCCCCAACACAAAGAATACTTTGAACCTTACCAAATTGCCTCAAGGTTGGTGACTAATTCTGAATGGAAAGACTTTATGTCTGATGGTGGTTATAAACGAGCTGAATTATGGTTGTCAGATGGCTGGTCCTTTGTTCAAAAAGAAAATTGGAACACTCCTTTATATTGGAAGCAGATTGATGGAATTTGGATGGTTATGTCATTGTCCGGACTGCAGATGGTTAATGACAATTCACCGGTTTGTCATATCAGTTTTTACGAAGCTGATGCATTTGCACGTTGGTCTGGAAAACGTTTGCCGACTGAATCAGAGTGGGAAATAGCAGCTCGAGGTATTGATATTAAAGGAAATTTTCAATCTAAAGGTACACTGCAATCAGAGCCTGCTGATGGAGTTATTATTAATTCTCCTGAGCAGCTTTTTGGGGATGTTTGGGAGTGGACTCAGAGTTCTTACAGTCCTTATCCTGGTTACAAACCGGCATCTGGTGCGGCTGGTGAATATAATGGTAAGTTTATGTCTAGCCAAATGGTGTTGAGGGGAGGGTCTTGTGTAACTCCCGACGGGCATGTCCGCCCGACATATCGAAATTTTTTCTATCCACATATGCGATGGCAGTTTTCTGGGTTACGCTTGGCAGATGATATATGAGTAATATTAAAGAATTAGATCTCGGACCACTGCATGATTATTATGAGTTTGAGCATGCTGTATCAGACTTCAAAGCCTCAGTGATAGAAGGTCTATCTTCTCCACAAAAAAAATTATCTAGTAAATATTTTTATGATGTTCGAGGCTCAGAACTTTTTGATAAAATAACCGAACTACCGGAATACTATTTGACCCGAACTGAAACAGATTTGTTAAGGTTTTATGCAGATGAATTTGCTGAATTAATTGGAGAAGGCGCTAGCTTAATTGAGTTTGGTAGTGGATCAAGTACTAAAGTGCGGATTCTGCTTAACGCACTTCAATCACCTTCAGCTTATGTTCCTATTGATATATCCCGTGAATATTTAATTCAATCTGCTAAAGTACTAGCGGATTCGTATCCTGAATTACCGGTGGTTCCGATTAGTGCAGACTATACTAGTCCTATTAAGCTACCTTTTATACCTAATGAAAGTAGCCGAGCGGGATTTTTCCCGGGTTCAACTATTGGTAATTTTACGTATGAGGACGCAGTGAAATTTTTGTGCACGGTTGCTGAGGATCTGGGTTCTGGTAATGGTCTGCTAATCGGAGTAGATCTAAAAAAAGATATAAATATTCTGAGAGCTGCTTATAATGACTCTGCTGGAATTACTGCAGAGTTTAATCTTAATATTTTGCGTCATATAAACCGTGCACTAGGGGCAGATATAGATCTTAATGGATTTACTCACGATGCTTTGTGGAACCACGAAAAAGGACGTATTGAGATGCATCTAGTGAGTAAACGTAATCAAACTGTTTATTTTGAAAACTTCGAATTTCATTTTAGTGAGGGGGAGTCCATACATACGGAGAATTCTCATAAATACACAATCGAGAGTTTTCAGTCATTGGCTGCTGAGGCTGGCTGGGAGGCCTGCCGGTATTGGCAAGATTCTAATAATTTATACTCTATGCACTATCTTCGTGTTGCATAGTGTGTATCTATAGATATGCTAAAAAAGTTATTAATATCAATGCTTTAAATGCATGTACAGTCATTTAGTTATTCTTTGCTATTATAAAAATATATTGGTTATTAGTAAAATATCGATATTTTTATTGAAGGCGAGGGTAAAGGAGTGATACCGTAAGTAAAACATAGGGAGTAGGCTGGCACTTGTACTAATTGTTGTAAGGATGATCTCGGATGGTCTGAGGTGGGTTTTGCAAGTGTATTAAGGTCTTTGTGGGTAATTTATGTCTGATAGTTTGCATGATGCTGGGGAAGTGGTCTCTAAATCGAGTAATAGTAATAATAATGTTGTGATAGATTCAAATGCGCTAACTAAGGCTTTTAGTGAAGAAGTTATTGCGCTCCAAGGGGCATCGTTTAAGATAAATGAGGGAGCCTTTATATCTTTGGTGGGCCCTAGCGGTTGCGGAAAGTCAACGCTGTTAAGACTAGTCGCAGGACTAATTGAGAAGACGTCAGGTTCAATAAAAGTAAGAGAGCGTGAAGTTACTGAGCCTCGTACTGATATTGGTATGATGTTCCAGAAGCCAGTGCTGTTGGAATGGCGTACCGCAGTAGAGAATGTTCTGCTCCCATCTGAGCTTACCGGTAAAATTACTGATGATGATCGAAGTCGAGCAATTCAGGCACTGCATCTCGTTGGGTTAAAAGACTTTGAGTTTCATTTTCCTCGCCAATTGTCAGGGGGCATGCAGCAGCGTGTTGCATTAGCTCGTTTATTGCAAACAGGAGCTGATATTCTTCTATTAGATGAACCATTTGGTGCTCTTGATGAATTCACCCGCGAACGTCTTAACATAGAACTGATGAACATTGTAGATGGGACACCCACAACAAGTCTATTTGTCACCCATAATATAGCTGAAGCAATATTTCTTGCAGATGAGGTCATGGTAATGACACCAAGGCCTGGTAAGCTGGCGAGAATAGTAGAAGTCCCTTTTGAAAGACCACGATCACTTGAGCTACAGCTAACACCAGAATTTAATAAACTAGAATCTGAAGTTCGGAATATTTTAGGAAGTTATGTATGACCGCAGAGCCTTCTGAAGTTACCTACGTACCAGATAGGGAAAATACCTGGCGTTACGTTCCCAAGCATTTCGCTATTTTTCTTGTTTTAATGAGCGTATGGGAGGCCGCTAATCGTATGGGCCTTGCTGATCCTCTGATGTTCCCTCGCCCTACTAGAATAGCCGAAGGAATGGTACAAATTTTCTTTCTTAAGGCCACCGTTTGGGAACATTTGGCTGCTACATTTACAAAAGCGATGGGTGGCTTTGTAATTGGTACAGTAATTGGTATGGCTTTGGCTATTGGAGCTGTATTGCATACAGGTTTTCGTGACTATTTAAAGCCTTACATTATTTTAGTTGAGGCAATGCCTCGTATTGCTGTGGGACCTATATTTGTGGGTTGGTTAGGCTTTGGATATGGCTCTGCTATTGCACTTGCGGCATTGGTATGTTTCTTCGGACCATTCGTTAATACGATGACTGGCCTCATGCAGATAGATGAAGAATCGGAAGAGTTATTCCGTTCCTGCCGAGCTTCAAAAAAACAGATATTTTTTAAACTTATGCTTCCTAACGCTATGCCGCTCATATCGGCGGGATTAAAACTCGCTGCGGCTGGAGCATTTGCCGGTGCATTAGTTGCTGAGTTTATACAAGCTGATGTTGGCCTCGGTGTAATGATGCGACGATATGTAATTACTCTTAATATGGACTATGCTTTCTCTACCTTATTGTCCATTACCGTATTTGCCTTTGTTCTTTTTCGAACAATTGAAGCAATTAATTATCGCACTCTTTATTGGCATAGTGAGGAGTTAATGCAAAGGAGGAGTAAACGCAGAGCTTCTGAATTTGCTACTATAATTAATACACAAGCATCTGGGACGGGGGGGCAATAATGACCACCACTTCTCTGGGACCAGAAAAAACTGACAATAAAAGGTATGTAAAAGCTTTAAGATATTCTGTGAAACATATCGTTACTTTTGCTATAATAATTGGCCTTTGGGAATTACTTGGACAGACCGGCCAACTGAATAAATATATATTACCATGGCCAAGTTTGATAGGGGCTCAATTAATTGATTTGTTCTTTATCAGTGGCATAATTTATTATCATTTCTACACCACATTAGCTGAAGCTATGATTGGCTTTTTTATTGGAATTACAATAGGTATTAGCCTCGCCGTTTCTGCAGCGTTTAGTCCAGTTTTTCGGCGCTATATAGCCCCATATGCAGTAATTTTTAGTGTAACACCTGGAATTGCTGTCACACCTATGATTATTGCATGGTTTGGTTTTGGTTGGAGCTCAAAAATTGCCTTAGCGGCTCTTGTATGTTTCTTTCCTCCCTTCGTTAATACATTAACAGCACTTACAAGAACTGATGAGGATGGAAGTGATCTATTCCGGTCGATGGGAGCATCTAAAAGAGCATATTTTTGGAAGTTACAACTTCCAAACGCTATTCCCTTGATTGTTGCTGGTTTGAAGCTTGGGCTAACTGGTGCCTTGTTAGGCACAATTGTTGCAGAGTTCGTCTCCGCAACAGCAGGGGTAGGTATACTTATGCAGAGGTTTGCGTTTAAACTACAGATTGATGGTTCCTTTGCAACTTTATTAACTATGGCAGCAATGGGTTTGATGCTGTTCACAATTATGGAAATACTTGACTATAGGATAGTATTTTGGAAAAGAGATGTTAGATTGTTGTCTGTTTCGAGAAAACGCGCAGCTCTTTGGCACCGAAAACATGGCAATATTTCTATGTAAAGTTTTTTAGAAAGCGGTATATAAATTTTAATGCCGTACTGTTGGACGATTGTTGCGTCCGTTAACCAAGGGAGAAGAAAGTATGTTACGAAAAGCACTTTTAACCGCGTCTTTAGTAGGTATGCTAGCAGCTTCGGGTGTTGCGAATGCTGGCACCAAACTGACGCTAATACAGCCAAATAATGGAACAATGGGCTTCTATGGTTTACATGTAGCTCGTGTACTTGGCTATTATGAGGAAGAAGGAGTTGAACTTAAATTACTTAATGGTGATACTTCTGTTCCTTACGTTGCCTTCTTGACGAATGGTAATGCTGACCTAGCTATGTTGGATGGTCCTCAGACCTTTCAAGCAAAAAATGAAGGTGTAGGAACGAGAACTGTTTATACGGTTATGCTTGGAGCTCCAGAAGGAGTTTTTGTGGCTAAGGATAGCCCAATTCAGTCAGTTACCGAATTAAAAGGTAAGACTGTAGGACTAGCGAGTGATCGTGATTCGGCATCTCTAGCTGTTGCTATGGCTCATGCTGGTTCTGATTCCAAGGGTATTACAACAGTAATTGTTGGCGACGCCGGTCCTACACTAGCTAACGTATTTTTGAAGGGTACTGCAGATGCATTCGCAGGCTCTATTAATGATTTAGCAGCTTTAGAGGCACGTGGGATTCCTATACGGGATATCACTCCTAAATCGGCTAAAAATGCACCAGCAAACACTTATGCAATGATGGCTAAAAGAATGGATGAACTAAAAAAACCACTTTGTGGGTTCTTCCGCGCTTACTCAAAGGCTGTTTACGTTGGTACACAAGACTTAGAGATGGTTGCTTCTATGTCTCGTCATCCAGATGGAGTACCACATGAGTGGGAGAGTGCTGCCTTTGGTTACAAGTATCTAGATGCAGTTGACGATCTTCAGATAAACGCTGATACAGGAACGTCTGGCAAAATTGGTCATGTTGATGCAGCTGCTTGGAAAGGCGTAATGAAAGACATGCTCATGATCGGAGCAATTGATAAGAAATATGATGTCAATTCATTCATTAGTAATGATTTCATTGGTTGTGCTAATGATTTCGATAAAGCTGAAGTAATGGCAGAAGCACGTGCATGGATGGCTGATGCAAAGAATGCTAAATATACTGATAAGGCTAAATGGGCCAAGTAGTTTTATAGCATTATAAGTTTAAAAGGGCTGTCCTTTGGGCAGCCCTTTTTTTATTCAAAAAATTTATATTAATATTAAATATCAGTATCTATCACATATATGTTTTTATCTAAATAATTCAGGTATACCGTTAAAAGCATCAAGAGAAGTGGGGTTAGCAAGTGCTTCTCGGTTAGTTATTGGAAAACCATTAACTAGGTTGCGAATAGCAATTTCGGCGATCTTACCTGTTCGGGTTCTAGGAATATCGTCTACAGCTATTATCTTGCGTGGCACATGCCTAGGTGAGGCACCCTTACGAATAGTTTCCGATATTTTTTCAGATAGTTTACTGGTCAGTGATAAGTTATCTTTCAATTGTACAAATAGTATAATTCTTATATCTTTTTGCCACTGCTGACCAACTACGACACTTTCTAAAACTTCTTCAACCTTATTAACCTGTCTATATATTTCTGCAGTACCAATTCTTACACCCCCAGGGTTTAAGGTTGCGTCAGACCGGCCATATACTACATATCCGCCACTATATGAACGTGATTCAGCAAAATCTCCTTGCGTCCACATACCGGGATTTTGGCTGAAATAAGTTTCTTCAAATTTTGATCCATCTTCATCATTTAAAAGACCTAAAGGCATTGATGGGAAAGGGGTTCTGCAGACCAATTCTCCTTTCTCTCCCTCAACAATATTTCCATCTGTATTAATAACCGCCATGTCCATGCCTAAAGCTGGTGCTTGTAGTTCACCTCGACGAACAGGCCCCCACGGGTTGCTACCAAGTAGGCAGCCCATTATTTCAGTGCCACCAGAAGCAGAACTTAGATGTACATTACTCGATATTTGTTCATAGATGTAATCAAAACCTTCAGGAGATAAAACTGAACCTCCTGCTAATATAGTTCGTACTTTTTTGAATTTTGATTTATTTTCAATCTTAAACCCATTTTTTTTACATGCTTCAATATAAGAAGAACCAAGCCCAAGGATAGTAACACCTTCTTCAGAGGCAAGATCCCATAATCTATTTGCTTTGGGATAAAAAGGAGAACCATCATAACAGACAATTTTTGCTCCCGTACCGAGATAATTGACTAAAAAATTCCACATCATCCAACCTAAAGTTGTTGGGAAGAACGCTGTATCGCTCTGTTTTAGGTCAAAAAGCATAGAGTGTTCCCCTATGCTTTTAAGCATACTACCACCAGCGCTATGAATAATACACTTTGGTACTCCTGTTGTACCTGAGGTATAGAGAATGAAAAGAGGATGATCAAAAGGAAGACGTTTATATGTTATTGGTCTAGGAGCGTAAGGTTCAAGGAAGCCGCTCCACGATTCACTTTTATTGATAAATTTGGTAAAAGGGGTGCCGTTTGTCTCTAGAATAATTATTTTTTTCAATGTAGGTAGTGAATTACAAACTTGAGAAATTTTGTCTGAAATATCATAGTGCTTTCCTGCAAATGTATAGCCATCGACTGCAAAAAGAACTTCTGGTTCAGCTTGTAAAAGTCGGTCTAGGATACCTGCCGAACCAAAATCTGGGGAGACAGAAGTCCAAACCCCGCCTAGTGACGCTGTCCCTAACATGGCAGCAATTGATTCTGGTGTGTTTAATAAAATAGCAGCAACTCTTGTTCCGGGAATTACTCCGCAAGAAGAAAGAGCCTGCTGTAATTGCGAAACCTCAGAACGCAGATCACCAAAAGATAGTTCGTGACGTTTACCAGATTCATTTACAGCAGCTATTGCGATTTGATTATCTGGCCACTTAAGAATTGTTTCGGCATAATTAAGTTTTACTTTAGGAAACCATTTGGCTTTAAAAAAATCTTTGCTATTTAATAGGGTGGGCTCTAGAGGGCCTTCTGAAATTATTCTAAGAAATTTCCAGCATTCGCTCCAAAATGCGCTTTTGTCGGTAACTGACCATTTCCAAAGTGCATGATAATCCAGGCCAAAATCTAGACCAAGATTTTGTTTCACTTGTTTAGCAAAGGCCGTAAGATTAGAATTTTCAATCTTTTCTGAACTTGGTTCCCAAAGTATTGGTGCCTGATCACTCATTTAAAAAGTGATAATAAAAATTTAGTCATTACGCCCCACAATACAAACGGCTGCAACATTTTCATGTGGAAACCCACCAAGGTTATGCGTTAAACATATATCAACCTTATTACGTTGACGTTCAGCTGCTCGCCCCAGAAGCTGTAAATACATCTCATAGAGCATCCTTATGCCCGATGCTCCAATTGGATGACCAAAGCATTTTAAACCTCCATCGATTTGACAAGGAATTTTTCCATCTGAATCATAAAATCCATCCATTATGTCATTTGGTGCTTGGCCCTCTTCCGATATATGTAGATCTTCCATGGTAACTAGTTCAGTAACAGAAAAACAGTCATGGACTTCAATTAAACTAAGGCTTTCTTTGGGGTTTTTTATACCCGCTTCGTCATAAGCACGCCTGCTTGCTACTCTGGTTGTTAAAAAATGACTTCCGTCCCAATGATTGTAGGAAGCTTCGGTGCCATTGGATGCTGCGATTTGTAACGCTTTAATAGTTATCACCGGACCTTTATTCATGGACTTAGCTATTTCTGGTGTGGTTAGAATTGCACAAGCGGCGCCGTCGGAAACTCCACAGCAATCATAAAGGCCTAACGGTTCAGCAATAATTGGGGCATTTAACGCGTCTTCTTCAGTTATAGCCCGGCGTAGGTGTGCTTTTTCATTCAACAAACCATTTGCATGACTCTTTACTGATACATGCGCCATCGCTTTCTTAAAGTCGTTCTTATCAACTCTATTCTTAGCTCGATAAGCACTGGCTAATTGTGCAAATCCTCCAGGAGCCGTAATATTGGCCCACCACTGGCTATTTAGAGGGCCGGGGTTCATATTTGGTAACCCTCCAAAGCCTGTATCTTTAAGTTTTTCAACTCCTATGGCTAAAGCTATATCGCAGGCCCCAGAGGCGACAGCATAAGCTGCTCCGCGGAATGCTTCGGATCCGCTAGCACAATAGTTTTCAACCCTCGTAACAGGAATATTAGGAAGTCTTAAAGCTTGTGAATATGGTATTGCAGATTTTCCAACGCCCATTTCATCAAATGTTGTTGAACCCCAGGCTGCTTGTATTTCTGAAACGTCAATGCCAGAATCAGCAATGCATTCCTCGAACGCCTCAACCATCAGGTCTTCAGCACCGGCGTCATACCGCTCGCCAAATTTAGCACATCCCATACCTAGAATAGCAACTTTATCTTTAATACCACTAGCCATTAGTCTACTCCGTTAGGTTCTATGATTTATAAAATACATAATACATTTTATAAACTGTTCATTCTTTTGAAGGTGTAGCTTTCCAAAAATAACGGACAAAACCTCTTTGTTCGTCTTGTTCTTTTATTCTAAAAACCATTCTTATTGGCATACTTACTTTTATTTCGGCATGTTCTATATCCGTGAAATCAGTCATTAAGCGGCCTCCACCCTCGAATTGTACCATGCCATAATGAGCTGGTGGATCTAATGAGTAAGTTAACCGGTCAGATGTCCATGACATTATACTTGCCTTTTTCTCTGAGAAATTCTCATCTACTTGTGAGTCATGGCTACCACAGTTTGGGTTTACACAAATTTTTGTTTTTGGTATTTGTGCGGTACCGCACTTTGTACATTTCCCACCGTTAAAGCCCAGTAGAAATTTTCGATTCCTATAAAGTGCTGTCAGTGCTGTTTGTTTATCTTGTTCGGCTCTCATGCCGCGTTCCATATCGATTAGCCCATTAAAAGATAGAAACTTAATATAATTAGTTTCTGATCGCCGCCTTATAAGTGCTCCAGTAACGCCGTTATTCTTTTGGTAATCAGTAACTTTTTGAGAAGTCTCCAATAATAATGTGTCAACTCCCTGACCAAACCCACAAACTAATATTATTTCACCTGGTTTAGCTTTTTCAAGCACTGATATAAGCATTATAAGCGGATGAGCTACGCCGGTATCCCCACAGTTAATTTGTAGATTATCAGTTATTGATTCAGGATTAATACCTACGGTTTTGGCAATAGCTTGGGGTGTTCCTCTTGATATAACCGGAATAATAAGATGATTAATTTCTTTAGCTGGAACATTTGTTTTTTTTAGTAAACTATTAATAGCTTTAGATATAAGCTTTGTATGGCCTTCTTGGCGTATCCAGCGTTCTTCCCAGTAATAATCAAATTTACGATTAGCTGATCGATAGTGATCAACAAAATCATCTGTAATGCTATAGAAATCAATTAAACTAGCAATTATTTCACTATTATTACCACTGCCAACTTTTAATGCAGCTGCTCCATCCCCGTATGTTAATTCTTGTGTGCTTCCTGGTTTGGCTAGGCGTTTATCAGCCGCAATACACAACTTTTCATTTTTAGAATTATTATTAATAGATGTTAAAGCGCTAATAAGTGCTGTCGTACCAGCACGTTGAGACCCAGATACGTCCATAGCACCAATGTCACTACTCAGACTAAGTGCAGTGGCAATTATCCCTGCATTTTGTCTATCGGCAAAGGGGTGGGTTGTGGAAGCAAAGTAAATACTTTCAAGTGTATTACGTTCATTAATTGGTAGACAATCTCTTGCGGCTTCAACTGCTAGTGTTATTGGGTCTTCGTCCCAGTTAGACATTGATCTTTCACCATTAGCAAGTGAAGAAATACCCGGGTTAAGCCATTTGTTAGCCTCAACTACCGATTCCCGTAAAAGTCTAAGTTTGGGGATGTAAGCACCAAATCCAGTGATTCCAACCATCTTATGTGTCTCCGCGAATCTATATTTTTATCGGCCGTCTGATGTTATATATTACCATAAATTTAATATTTTTAAGAAACTTTCTTATATTTATTTTAAATGCTGACTAATAAACCTAGTTCTTATAATGTTCGCTCCCTATCGCGTCTTTTAGAGATAAAAATCCGTCTTCTTTCAAAAACTTTATTAGATCATTTCTTATTTTAGTAATTAAACCTGGTCCTTCATAGATTAGGCCTGTGTACAATTGCACTAGGCTGGCACCGGCACAAATTTTGGCATAGGCATCGGCGCCGCTGGAAATACCACCTACACCAATAAGCGGTATAGATCCCTCTGTAACCTTGTATACATGACGGAGCATATCTGTAGATCGAGAAAACAAAGGTTTCCCAGAAAGACCGCCCCGGTGGCTGCGGTTAGGACTAGTTAAAGTACTCGGTCGGTCGGTAGTTGTATTACAAACCGTTATACCGTCGATACCTGCTGACTTTATTATATGTAATAAGACATCAAGTTGTTCGTATTGTATATCTGGTGATATTTTAACCAATAGTGCAGGAGGTTTTAACCAGTTTTCACTTTTTCTTAGACTGGTAAGACGATCCAATAAATTTTCTAATGGTCCAGGCGATAAAAATAATAATCCGTTTTCGGAGTTTGGGCATGAAATATCTATGGTTAGAAAGTCTGCTAGTGGGGCAAATTTATTTACTAATGTTTCGAAGTCACTTTCTGGGTTTGAGCTACTCGAGTTGGCCGCTAAATTAATACCGATTGGTACATTTTCTTTTCTAGAAGATTTATAATCAGCTATACGTTGACTTACTTGATCAGCACCTTGGTTGTTAAAACCTAGTCGATTAATTGCGGCCCTATCAGATCTAAGTCTAAACAATCGAGGTTTTGAGTTACCTACTTGGGCTAGAGGAGTAACGCCTCCGACTTCTATAAAACCCACGCCTAACCTAACAACTCCATTAATAGCTATAGCGTTTTTATCAAACCCAGCTGAGATAGCTATCGGGTTTTTAAATAAATTGCCCCATATATTCTGAGCTAAGCACGGAGGATTAATATTATCTGTCTTTGGCCCATAACCATGCTTAAGTCCCCATAGCGCTGCCGTATGACCTCTTTCCGGAGGTAGTAGGTTGAGCAAGCGAGCTCCAATATCGTATATGTTTGGCAAAGCGTGTGAAAGTTATATTAGATTTGTTAACCTGGAAAGCCCAAGTATGAATTTCAATTTAAGTATATAGTTTTAGTGTAATATTAAATACAATTTACTATGGTTTTGTTTAAGGTACTGTATAGCCGCCGTCGATTAATAGATCACTGCCTGTCATGAAGGAGGCATCATCGCTGGCTAGAAACGCTACTCCTGCAGCTATTTCGTCTGGTCTACCTAGGCGATCTAATAGCGTGTTAGATGTTTTTTGGGCTTCTGAGGAAGAAGAGAAATTAGCCAGATAACGGTCAGTTTCTACTGGTCCTGGAGAGAGACTGTTAACACGGATATTCTGTGCGGCGTGATCCAGGGCCATGGCCTTGGCTAAATTAATCAAGGCTGCTTTTTGCGCACAATACCAGGGTCTTCCTGGTCGAGCAGTGCGTCCCAGTTGAGATGCAATGTGGATAATACTGCCTCCACCATACTCATCCATTTTTGGTATACAATGTTTTGACATAAGAAACGCACTATTAAGATTAACATCCATAGTCCGACGCCAATCCACCAAGGAGATTTCTGTTAAGGGCGCTAGGGGTAGATCGTAGACGGCATTATTTACAAGTATATCTAGACCACCAAATTTATCACTAGCTAATTGGACAGCTATTTCTGCTGTTTTTTCTTCTGAGACATCTCTGGCCAGAGCAATAGATTTTCCATCATTAGAGTTAATACTACGAACGGTTTCATTTAAAGTGTTTTCGTTAATATCAACACAAACAATCGAGGCACCTTCGAATGCTAAACGACGACAGATAGCACTCCCAATACCACCGCCTGCACCACTCACTACGGCGACCCTGCCTTCAAGTCTATTCATCGTCTGTCTCCATAGTTAAATATTAATTTCTATTTACTAGTATGTAGTATTTAAACAAAATTATTTAGAAATGTTAGGTCGTTATTATATAATTTTTAAATTCTTTTATAATTTGTTACAAATAAATTAAGTATAGTAGAGTTTATATGTAATATAACTCGTAATCATAGGCCGGATAGAAGATTGCCTTTATGGCTAAAAAACAAGATCCACAACCTTTTAGTGAAATTGAAAAAACACGATTTCATAATTTATTAAAACTTGCATCTGAAAGCACGTTTGATGGAGAGCGCGCGGCTGCATTAGATGCGGCCAAGAGATTAGCTGGACGCCATGGTATGAGCCTTGATGAAGCCGCTCGAGGAGTTTCTAAACCACCAGTCATAATTGAACAGAAAGGCAAGGGCGCTGATGAAAATAAAAGAAAGACTCAAGATTTAAGCCGACATGTACATATGATGGATAATTGGGTGTCAAATGATAAGGTAAGAAGAGATGCAGCTTTAGCTGAGGCTTATGAGCGTGGGTTGGATAACTATGGTCGCAAACGGAGTAATGTTCAAGCACCGCGTCGAAAAGGAACTCAGCGTCATCCGCAAAGTCACGCCAAAGTTTTGCTAGAGGAAACAAATATGCCAATTACAGAAATAGCAGAACTAACGGGACTCGATGTTTATGAAGTGGTTGGCCTTAAACTAAAACTCAGAGCAAAAAAAAACAATGATAAATAATTTTTCTTATTCATAACTTCTGGTAAATGCATTTACCAGAAGTAAACTTTAAAGACGGTGGAGAAATTCTTGGAATACAATACATACAAAGCCATTAATGCTGAGCGAAATGGACGCATTTTAACGCTTACTATGAATAGACCTAAGCAACTCAATGCCATCGATGAAACGTTACACGAAGAATTGTCACGTATTTTCTATGATGTGGCTGCCGATAGTAAAACTGACGTTGTAGTTTTAACTGGTTCAGGCTCAGTATTTTGTGCGGGGGGAGATCTTGACTGGCTTAACCGTATGCATGGTGATCCAAACGCCTTTGCAAAAACAGTTTGGGAAGGCAAAAGAATTATAAACAGTTTACTTGATATAGAACAACCAGTAATTGCCCGACTACCCGGTCATGCTATTGGTTTAGGATGCACTCTGGCACTGTTTTGTGATATTATTTATGCGACAAAACTAACGAAAATTGGTGACCCACACGTTTCTGTTGGCTTGGTCGCAGGTGATGGTGGGGCGGTGATCTGGCCACAATTGATTGGCTACCCAAGAGCCAAGGAATATTTGATGACGGGCGATTTATTATCTGCTGATCATGCCTCTGATATTGGCTTAATAAATTATGCGGTTTCTGAAGATCAACTTGATGATGTTGTTTATGGTATGGCTGAACGACTAGCGGGTGGAGCTATAAATGCAATAAAATGGACAAAAGCATCTATTAATACCGGGTTGAGGCAGGTCGCCAATTCAGTTCTGGATACTGCCTTTAATTTTGAAGCGATGTCACAAATGACCCAAGATCATAAAATTGCAACTGAAGCTTTTTTAGCTAAAAAGAAGCCTAAATTCACCGGTCGCTAGGTTAAAATAATTAAATAGACTAATGATATTATATTTATAAATTTTCTACTTCAAATATTTAGCTAGGTGAGAAAATATTTATGCTTGAAGATGTTAGTGGTTGGCATACACGTCTTAGTGAATCGCTCATTCAGGAAAATACCGCAAGTGGAATATGGCGAAACAAAACATTAGTTGATCTTCTTGAAGATCAAATAAGTAAAAATCCAAATCAGCTTTTAGTTATTGATAAGGATGTGTCTATTAATGCTGGTGAGCTATCTCTCAAGGCGAATAGACTAGCAGCCGCATTTCAGGAAAAAGGCCTAGTAGCTGGTGATGTAATAAGTTTTCAGCTACCAAATTGGAATGAATCTTTAATAATTGATGTAGCAGCTTCAATACTGGGATTGGTTAGTAATCCAATTATTCCGATCTATAGAGATGCCGAGGTTTCATATATTCTAAAAAATGCAGGTACTAAACTTATTTTCATTCCGACTGAGTTTCGTAATTTTGACTATCTAAGTATGATTGAAGCAAATATTTCTGAATACCCTGATTTGTCTCATATTATAACTGTACGCGGAAGTGTTGAAGGGTATTCATCTTATGAAGATTTGCTTTTAGAGGGGCTAGGTGCATCCCTTGAGCGGCCTAAAGTTGATCCTAATGCTGTAAAACTGATTATGTATACTTCTGGCACAACCGGAAAACCTAAAGGAGTTCTCCATAGCCATAATACTATCGATACTGAAAATCAGGCATTTAGTAAATTTTTGGGGCTGGGCTGTGATGATATAATATTAATGCCTTCGCCACTTACACATATTACTGGATACTTGTACGGTATACAGCTTCCTATTGTTTTGGGAATACCGGTAGTATTGATGGAAAATTGGAACGCTAAGTCTGCGGCTGAATTAATTAATCAACATGAGGTTACCTTCACAATTGCAGCGACTGTGTTTTTGCAAGAGCTTACTGAATTTTCAGAAAATAATAAGCTAGCTTTAGCCAGTTTAAGGTACTTCCCCTGTGGTGGTGCACCAGTACCTCCGGAAATTATATATAATGCTCACGAAGTCTTTGAGCAATGTGTTTGCGCGCGCTGCTACGGCTCTACAGAAGCTCCCACGGTAACTTTAGGAGTTAATACTCGCCAGCAAGAAGAACTTGGCGCTACAACCGAGGGATTTATTGTGGGGCATGAAATAAAGATAGTTGATGAACGAGGGTTACCTGTTGTCTCGGGTATTGAGGGAGAGATTATAACTCGTGGTCCAGAAATGTGTATAGGCTATGCTGATGAAGCTCATAACAACGTTTTTGATGAAAAAGGGTTTTTTCATACTGGTGATTTAGGTGTTCTGACCGTAGAGGGATGCCTCGTAATTACGGGGAGACTAAAGGACTTAATTATTCGTGGTGGAGAAAACCTTAGTCCTCGTGAAGTAGAAGATGCGCTCCACGAGCATTCAGCAATTTACGAAGCTGCGGTAGTAGCAATGCCACACGAACGACTTGGAGAGACAGGATGTGCTTTTGTTGTATTGAATCAAAATGCTGCGTTATCTTTTGACGAGATGATTTTAAGTTTAGAAAAAACAGGCATGGCTAAGCAAAAATATCCAGAGCGACTTGTGGTTGTTGAAAAATTTCCTCGCACTCCAGCTGGTAAAATACGAAAAAATGTACTTCGTGAGATAATACGTATAAAAATTGAAGAAGAGGTTGAAACACTAAATTGATAAGAAAACTCAATTTACTATATTATTATATATTGTTTTGTGTTTTTTGTACTGAGTTGATCCATGTTATGAGGAAATTTGAAGGTATTTTAACTATAAAAAAAATTGGAGAAGGTAATGGAAAGTAAGGTTGAGTTTAACAGTTGTGGAGATAAAATACGCGGAGTTTTATATACTCCTGATGGTGTTTCAGGGCCATTACCGTTGATTATTTTGGCGGGTGGTTGGTGCTATGTTAAAGAGATTGTTATGCCTTATTATGCTAAGGCCTTTAATGATATAGGTGTAGCTTGTTTGGTGTTTGATTATCGTAACTTTGGTGACAGTGAAGGATTACCACGCCAGCATATTGATCCATGGGGACAGATAGAAGACTATCGTAATGCTATCAGTTTTGGACGAACTTTAGAAAATATTGATGAAAATAAAATTGGTATTTGGGGAATTTCATATAGTGGAGGTCACGTTATTATAACCGCTTCACTTGACCCTAGGGTCAAGTTTGCGATTTCGACAATCCCTGTTGTTGATGGTTTTCCAACGATGCGCCGCTGTCATGGAGAACGAAAATTTGCGGGTCTTATTAATACAATTCTTGATGATAGAGAGCGACGTTTTTCTGGGCAACCGGGAGGTACCATGGCTATGTCATCGACCGATCCAGACAATGAACTTAGTTCATGGCCATTTCCTCATGTGTGTACTATTTTTAATGACATAAAGCAGAATGAAGCACCTAATCATGAACATATAAACACTATTGAATCGGTTGAACTATTGCTAGCATATCAAGTTAAGCCTTATGCACTTCGTATTCATGAAACACCGATAATGATGGCAGTTGCTAAAGGTGATAATATAACTTCATCTGACCTAGAAATTGATGCCTTTAATGCTATTCAGTCCCCTAATAAACACTTAGCCGTGGTTGAGGGTGTTGATCACATGAGTTTGTACTCAAACACGGAGCATTTAGGTAAGGTGGCCAGCGTACAAGCGGATTGGCTGAAAGGCGTGCTATCTGCCGGTTAAGTAGACTAATAAAGTTCTAGGTACTTAGTAATATAGTCCCAGTTTTTTTTTAGGTAATATTTAATTGGTAATATTTCGAATAGATAGTGTTGCCTTGATTTGATTGCCTTATACAAAAGTACTAGTTAAGGTAACCTTAAGTTAATATAATTTTGGGAGGAATTTATGAAATTTAAAAGTTTAGTTATAAATGGGCTAGCGGTTGCCGCAGCTACGGTTGCTTTCACTATACCAGCGTCAGCAACTAAAACTCTTAACCTTACTGGTATTTCTGGTTATCCGCCGGCAGCAACTTGGATTGGTGCTTTCGTAGATGTTTATATGCCGTCTGTTAATGCGGAGCTCGCTAAAACGGGTAATTACACAGTTAATTGGAATAAAGGTGTAAGTGGTACAATTGTAAAGCCACGCGGCGAACTGGATGGTATTGGATCAGGTCTTGGAGATCTGGGCGTAGTAGTTACCGCATTTCATGCTGATAAAGTTCCTCTCTACGATGTAGCTTTTAAAACACCTTTCACTACGATGGACATCGGACTAGCAGTTGCTACAACTGCTAAGATGGAATCTATGTTTGATGCTTACGGTAAAACTTGGGATTCATTTAACCAAGTTAACTTAGGACCAAGTAGTGCTGTAGACAATTATATGCTGTGGTCAAAAACTAAGATTACTAAACTATCAGAAATTAAAGGACGAAAGGTTGGAGCGGCTGGTCCGAATTTACCATGGGTTATCGCAGCTGGTGCAGCTGGTGTTCAAACAAATCTAGCCGATGCTTATAATAGTCTTAGCACTGGAATTTACGATGCCATGATCGTTTGGCGTCAAGCAGCCGGAGCCTTCAAACTATGTGAGCCAGCACCCTTTGTAATTGATGCCAGTTTAGGTGCGGTCAATGGTTTTTCACTGAATGTAAATAAAGACGTTTGGGCTGGATTACCCGGAGAAGTAAAGAATGCTCTTAAAGCGGCAATTCCTGCATGGCAAAAAGAGTCTATCGATCGTGTTAATAAAGGCGCTGCCGGTGGATTAGCACGTTGTAAAAAGGATTTTGGTACTGAATATACAAAAATGAGTGATTCAGATACCAAAGCATGGGCAGCAATGTTGCCTCCATTAGCTAAAAATTGGGCGGCTGCTCAAGATAAGAAGGGTTTACCCGGTACTCCTATCTTGAAAGCATGGATGGACGAGATGCGTGCAAAAAACCAACCTGTTATGCGTGATTGGGATGTGAAGTAGATTTATAAGTCTAACATTTGTTTTACTTATAATTAATAGTTGAGGGGAGCCGCCGTAAGGCGGCTCCTACTAAATTTTGTCTATAATTATTAATTTACTTAATTTTCTACGACATTTATTTGACTGGATAGTTGTTACCGCTAATGCTGCGGCGTCTGGCTGGATATTTGTTTTGATGGCACTTGTGACATCAGATATTGTTCTGCGATTTGCTTTTAATTCGCCAATAAGCGGTGTTACAGAAATAGTAGAGATATCAATCGTTATTATTCTATATTTACAACTGACCCACACTTTAAAAGTAGGACGGATGACTCGTTCTGATGCTTTGTATTCAGTGATTCTGAGACGTTATCCGGTTGTTGGAAATCTTATGGGTTTCTTCTTCAGTGCTGCAGGCGTTGGGCTCATGATAGCGATTATAAAAGGGGGTTGGCCCAAATGGATTCAGGCCTATCACGGAAACTTTTTTATAGGTAATGTAGGGGTATTTACCTTTCCTGAATGGCCTCAGAGATTAATCCTAGTGTTTGGCTGTGCCCTTTTGGCGATCCAATTCTCCTTGTTGGCTTTTGATAATATTAGAGCGTTATTTGGTAAACATCCGTTAGTTACTGAGAAAACTGTAGATGTTGAGATAGCGGTGCCTGAGGAGAGTGCCAAATGACCGGTTTAGAAATTGGTGCCATCTCAATCGTGGCAATGTTAGTTCTTATATATATAGGTATGTATGTGCCAATTGTTTTAGCCCTAATATCGTTTGTGGGTGTATGGGTTGTCAAAGGTAACATTAATATAGCAGTTAGCCTTTTGTGGCTTGCCTCGGCTAAAACAGTAGGTAATTTTTTATTCGGTGTCATACCACTTTTTGTATTAATGGGATTGTTGGTAAGTGCTGCTGGGATGGGCCGTGATACATACGATATTGCTCAATATTTTATGAAGAGAATACGAGGTGGATTAGGAATGGCTACCGTAGTAGCTAATGCAATATTTGCTGCTATCACAGGCGTTTCTATAGCTTCTGCCACTGTTTTTACCAAAATATCTGTCCCGGAGATGTTACGTTACGGTTACAAAGGAAGATTTGCTGTTGGAGTTGTTGCTGGCTCCTCGGTTTTGGGTATGCTTATTCCACCCAGTATTTTACTTATTGTTTATGCTTTAATAGCCGAAGAATCGGTTGGTGATCTCTTTATAGCAGGAGTGGGTCCGGGTATTCTTTTGACAGCTGCATTCTGCGGTTTAATATCTTTTATGTCCTATTTTTTTCCTAATTCTGTCGCTTCTCCTGAAACATTTTCACAATCAGTTGAAACAGAAAACCGGTTGTCTAAAAGAGAACTATTTTATAAGTCAGTACCAATTATAACATTGATTGTAGTTGTTCTGGGAGGAATCTACGCAGGCCTCTACACACCTACTGAAGCTGGTGCTGCCGGAGCTTTTGTGGCTTTTCTCTTTGCTTTATGGCGAAGAAGCTTAAGTTGGAGAGGGCTCTGGGAAATTTTAGTAGAAACTGGTCATATTACTGCGACATTGTTATTCTTAATAGTGTCAGCCAGCATGTATAGTCGCATGCTTGGTATTACGGGTCTACCTACCCAGCTAGGTACCTGGATAGGAGAAATGAATGCCAGTTTCGGTATGCTTCTGTTTCTGTATGTTGTTATAGTCTTGGTACTAGGGACTATCATCGATTCAGTATCAATAATGCTGATATCAGTGCCACTGTTTTTGGTGGTTCTGGCCCCTTACAATGTAGATCTGGTATGGTTTGGTATAGTTACCATCATTGCAACTGAGATAGGCTTGTTAACGCCTCCTCTGGGTTTAGCGGTATATGTGATTAAGAGTACATTAGATAGAGATGATATTTCCCTTGCGGATATCTTTATAGGGGCTGCCCCTTTCGCTCTAACTATGCTTTTTGTCTTAATAGCGATTATTCTGGTGCCGGAGATTAGCCTATATTTAGTAGAGTTAAGAAGGTCCCTAATTTAAAGAAGCATCCATGTGGTCCATATGTTGGCTATGGGTTTCGTAGTAGATGAATCTTCTAAGCTAAATTCGCCAAATACTAGATGTTTGCCTGCTTTGACAATCTTACCTCGACCTATAATATCAATGTTTCTTGCTGGATTCATAAAACTGGTAGTCATGTCTACTGTAGCCATGTTGCGATAGCCACCAATGGCTGAAGAAATTACTACTACCATTGCTGAATCTGCAAAGGCTAACATTGATTGACCAGAAACAATACCTCCTACTCTGGCTAAGTGTTTGCCATAAGGCATTTTCAAAACCGCACCAGTAGCAGAGGTTTTCTCCACCCGTATATTTAAATCCTTGACCCAAGGCGCCATTTTTGTATCGATAATGTTTTGCCCTTCGGCAATAGATATACCAGTCATAATTTTTATATAATAAAGGGCTTATTATGTCTCAACAAGTTAATTTCTATAGTGATTATTTATTATGTGGTGCCATAATGATAATTTATATCAGGGATAAGATAATATGAATGATTTATTTAAACTCCATGGTCAATTGGCATTAGTTACTGGAGCCTCTAGTGGCCTTGGCGAACATTTTGCTAAAACACTTAGTGAAGCGGGTGCTAATGTTTTTATAGGTGCACGTCGTATGGAACGCCTAGAGTCATTAGCCAATAAATTAAATATTTCTGAGAAGCGTGTATTCCCTATAGGACTAGATGTAACTAATGCTGAATCTGTCAAAAAAGTTATCCGGTCTATAAATGAAAGTCATGGACCTATATCAATTCTAATTAATAATGCCGGTATTCCATCATCAGGCCGGGCTATTGAAATGCAAGAAGAAGAATGGGAAAGGGTAATTAATACAAACCTTAAGGGTGCATGGTTAATGGCACGAGAAGTGGGTAGCCAGATGATTGAATATAATATTCCTGGACGCATCATCAATATTGCTTCGGTAATTGGTGTTAAAACTAGTGCTAAACGAGTTCTAGCATACTCAGTGTCTAAAGCTGGATTAGTTAGTTTAACCCAGAGTTTTGCATTAGAATTGGCAGCGAAAGGTATTTGTGTGAATGCTATTGCCCCAGGATATATTGAGACAGAGCTGAACAACGAATTTCTGCAAAGCGCAGCAGGTCAAAGAATTTCTACACGTATTCCATTAGGACGATTTGGTGAAACGACTGACCTAGATGGAGTTTTATTAATGCTGGCAGGACCTGCGGCAAAATATATTACCGGGTCTATCATAACAGTCGATGGTGGTTTATCTTTGTCGACACTATAATAATTAGAACTATCCAATATTGAGATATTAAAATGGACTTTACTTTATCGAATGAATTAGAAGATTTACGGCAACGTGTTTCTAAATTTGTTAGTAATGAAATTATGCCGGTTGAAGCTGATCCGGCCAGTTTTGATGATCATGAAAATATTGCCTTGGAACCATTAAAGAAATTACGGGATAAAGCAAAAGCTAATGGCTTATGGTGTCCGCAAATGCCTGTCGAACGTGGAGGTTTAGGGTTAAATACAGTTGGAATGGCGGTGTTTTATGAAGAGGCAGGTCGATCCAGGTTTGGGCCTGTATGCATGAATTGTGCCGCGCCTGACGATGGTAATATGATTTTATTAGAACGTTGTGCCACAGAAGAGCAAAAAGATAGATGGTTGCAGCCGATAATTGACGGTAGGGTTAGGTCTTCAATAATGATGACGGAACCAGCCCCGGGTGCTGGTTCAGATCCAACTTCAATGCTTACTACAGCATCACCTAAAGGAAATGATACTTGGGTAATCGAAGGACACAAGTGGTTTATTACTGGTGCAGACGGAGCAGAGCATTTTATACTACTTGCAAGGACTTCTGAGGATACTCGCCGAAATCTGACAACTTTTTTATTTCATCGCGATGATCCAGGCTGGGAGATTCTTAGACGTATTCCTATTATGGGCCCCGAAGAGCACGGTGGTCATTGTGAAATTCAATTTAGGGGTTTAGAAATACCTGATGCTAACCGACTAATGGGTGTCGGTGAGGGTATGAAATCTGTACAAATTCGTTTAGGAACAGCAAGGCTTACCCATTGTATGCGTTGGCTGGGTATGGCTAAGAGGGCTATAGAAGAATGTCTAGAGTATGTTGGAACACGCAAAAATTTTGGAATGTTATTGGCTGATCACGAGGGTGTACAATGGATGCTGGCTGATGCAGCTATGGATATAGAAATTGGCAGATTGATGACTATGCGGGCTGCAGCTAAGTTAGATAGCGGAGACCAAGCACGTAAAGAGGTTTCAATGGCAAAAATATTTGTTTCTGAGCTCTTACATAAATCTATAGCAACTGCAATTCAATTAAATGGGGCTCGAGGTTATTCTAAAGATTTACCCCTTGAATGGATGTATAGGTACGCCCCGCAGGCAAAATTAGTAGACGGAGCTTCTGAAGTCCATAAAATGGTTATTGCTAGAAACCTATTGTCCCAAGGTATGGATTTCTGGTCCTGGGATTAGTTTATATTAGTAATTATTTGAATAGCAATCTAACTGAAATTACATCAGATAGACTATAACCAGATTAGGTGTTATTGAAATTAACATTTTTATACCTTCTCAACTTAAGCTGAAAAAGTATTGTACCATTTTAATTTGAGAGATTTACGGTACTAATACTACACGACCTAATATGCGCCCTTCGTTAAGGTCATGTAGAGTTTCAGTAACACAAGACATAGATCTTTTTTCAACGGGAATCGGTGTAACTTTGCCCCCGCGTACAAGGTCCAGAAGTTCATGCATCTCGGTTAAATTTCCTACGTAAGATCCCCTCACTGTCATATTGCGGACGGGTAACGTCAATGTAGGGATGGTAATTTCTCCACCGTAAAGACCCACACAAATGTAGCGTCCGCCTTTTCGTGTTGCTTCATACCCAAGCTTAGAAGTCTCAGAAGATCCTACAAAGTCAACAATAGCACCCGGACCATTTCCTGTAATTTCTTTAAGCCTTTCTAATGGATCTTCTTCGGATGAATTAATTGTATGGTTAGCACCGGCCTGACGGGCTGCAGCCAATTTCTCGCCATCTATATCAACCACAATAAGTTCGTGGTCTGGTAAGTAAGCGCGAGCAATACCTATACCAGTTAATCCAACGCCTCCGGCACCTATGATTACAACTTTGTCATCTGCTGCAAGTGGGTGAATTTTTTTTAAGGCGCCATAAGACGTAACTCCAGCACAGGCTAAAGTACAGGCATAGTGCTCAGGAATTCCATTTATATCAATGAGGTAACGAGGATGTGCAGCCATTACATGATCTGCATAACCTCCTGGTGCGAGGACACCAAGTGTTCTCATTGAAATACAGTCGTTGTCATTACCTTCCAAACAGCGAGGACATTCTCCACAGCCAATCCAGGGAAACACTAAACGCTTATCACCGATTTGCACTCCATCAGCTTCTGGTCCTATTGCGACTACTTCTCCGACCGGCTCATGTCCCATTGTAAGCGGAAGGTTTATTCCCCGTTCCTTAATACTAATTTTTTTTCCACCACCCATGTCATAGCCGCCTTGCCAAAAATATAAGTCGGAATGGCATACTCCGCTTGCGGTTATACGTATTAATACTTCTGTGCCTTGAGGTTCAGGGTTTTCTGTTTCAACTAATTCTAGAGGTTGATTTATCTCGACTAACTGGTAGCTTTTCATTTTATTCTCCAACCTAATATTTTATTCAAACTTTATTTTTATACTGCCTAGGCCTGACATTTCAACTTCTATCAGATCGCCTTTTGATACCCAATAGGTTGTAACTATTGAACCAAGGGTAATAAATTGTCCCGCTTTTAAACTCCTGTTTCTTTCCGCTAATTTATTTGCTAGCCACGCCAAAGCTTGTAACGGATGTCCCATAATTAATGAGCCTAACCCTTTGCCAATTATATTTCCATTGACCTTCATGTTACCTTGAATATTTTCTAGGTCTGTGTCTTTAGAAAAAATATGTGGATGTCCAAGAACACAGGCGGCATTAAAAAAGTTATCTGCGACCATCGTTGGGGTATCAAGTTTACGATAATCGAAATAACGTGCGTCAACTAACTCAATTGATGTCATACAAGTTTCTATTGCATCTATGACGCTATTTATATTGTAAGGCGCATTAGTTAATGGAAGGTCTTCACCTAGTTTAACTGCAATCTCTGCTTCAACGCCTGGTTCGACATAATCAGCATAATTTAAATTTATAGGGCTATTATATACAGTCGGAGAAAATATTTCGCCATAAGATGGTTCTGTTATATTCATATACTCTTGCATTATAGAAGTTGTACATCCTATTTTAAAGCCAACAGGAATACCAAGGCCTTGCTTTATTAAAATATTATTTAGACTTTCTTGTATTTTATAGGCTTCATCAAGGTCTTGTGGACGTTTTTGTTTAGGTAAAGGTTGTAGACGTTTTTTATCTAAACGATTATTAGCAATAATAATTGCTGCTTCTGCAGCTTGCTGATTATTCATAATATTATTTTACTCTTTTTTATCTAGCAAAAACTTCTTTAAGTGAATCAATAATCTGTACTAGTGCCAATGTAGCTGAATCGATTAGAAAACCGTAATGGAAAAATCCATGGATCATACCATTGTAACATTTATACTTAACCACCCCCCCCGCAGTTTCTAGAATGTATCCATAATTTTTACCGTCGTCTCGCAAAGGATCAAATTCAGCAGTTATAATTAAGGTGGGCGGTGGGTTTGATATGTTTTTGGATAGAGCAGGACTATGTCGAGAGTCAATTTTGGTCTTAAACTCTGGGATATATTGTTTTTGATACCAGGAAATCTGTTCTCTGGTAAGAAAATAAGACTGGTCTAGAAGATTATAGGATGGGAGGTTGAGGGTTAAATAAAAATCAGTCCAA
>Ga0209403_10000206_pt1 | contig 93384 bp, 60 predicted proteins | sample ArcticOcean_MG_C_8_FD_187440 | JGI IMG/M metagenome (GOLD analysis project Ga0209403, IMG submission 187440) | Marine microbial communities from western Arctic Ocean - ArcticOcean_MG_CB11_86 (SPAdes) (version 2) | ecosystem: Environmental > Aquatic > Marine > Oceanic | place: Arctic Ocean...
CGAGAAGTGGTGCGATTCGGTATACTCGACCTTCTCGCGGTGAGCAAGGTGAACGGATTACTGCGCTCACATTCATTTCTGATGGCCACCTCGTCATCGCCAGAGAATCACTCGATGTCACACTGGGCGATGAGGAAGAAATTGTCATCGAATGGTGGAATCCGCTTGGCGATGAAGTCGACAGAATTCCACTCGTACAGCGCTGCGAAGTTTTGCAGGCAACCGAGACGGGCGTATTGGCAGGGATGTTTGACGGCGAGGTCGTCGAGTACAATTCATCACGAGAAGGAAAAACTCGGTTCAAGTCTTCATTCAGTATCCACGACCTACTTTGTGTTGGCCAAAACATGGTCGTCGCGTCGTGGTTCGAAGTCCACCTAATCGATGCTGGAGGAGATGAAGTTTGGCAGGTCCAGCACGCAGGCCTTACCGAACTTGTGAGGGCCAATGCCGATGGCACACTTCTCGCAGTTGCCGGCGACAATCAAAACGAATACACAAGAGAAAATGAGGTGTTACTGCTCGAGGTTGGAGCCACACCTTACATGATGGAATCTGGCCGTGACATCGATTCCGACCTTACCGATTTCGAGGAAACTCCCCTATTGGATACTGGGATGGTTACCGATTCAAGCGCTTACGATGTTGACAATACAGCCGAGATGGAAGGGCTGCTGACCGACGCTGAGATGGCACAACTTGAGGGTGGTGCAACCTCATCCTCCGGCTCGAGTGAACTGCTCGACCTTTTGGAAGCAGAAGTTACGCTGACCGACGATTCAAGTGAAGACCAATTCGACATCGTAGCGGGTCTGTTGGATGAGTCGGGAAGAACCAACTTACCACCAGTAGCTGATGCTGGCGAAGACCAAATCGTCCAAGCGGATGGTGAAGGCAACGCTGTCGTGATGCTCGATGGCAGCAGGTCATACGACGAAGATGGAGAGATTGAAAGCCATGTCTGGACAGACGAGGGGAATCGAATTCTTGGTGAAGCGCCCCAAATCAAGGTGAAACTCCCTAAGGGAAATTACACATTCACACTCACTGTAACCGACAACGACAGGGCGAGCACCTCGGACGCAATTACTGTTCAAGTCCGGTAGTGATGGATTTACCACCGCTACGCGGGCAGCAATCTGATGAGTTGTGTCCAAGTTCAGAGACACAGCGACATAGAGAATCGCAGAGTATGATTGTGATCAAGCTCAGTAAACCTATGTCGCTAGTGAAGGTCTGCCATTACCCTCTGTGCTCCTTCGAGTCTTTGAACCTCTGACCGAACAGAATCGATTCGGAGATGAAAAACAATCTAAGTCAAGCAATCTTGGAGCCAATCCTTGATTCTGTTGAGTTCTTCGAGCACCACTTCGTGGCCCATTCTATAGCCATTCCACTCACAGGGATTGCCTCGCTCGACCATTCGCTCAAGGGCATTCCTTCCCATCGAAACTGGAACCATCTCGTCATAGACTCCATGGCAGAACAGCATGGCAGTTTCCGAGTTTGCATCGTGCGCCTCATCATCGTAAGTCTTGGTGAGAACTTCGTAGGCTGAGAGGACCATTATTCCGGCCAGAGTTTCGGGGAACCGAGCCCCCACATGGAGAGCCAGTGCGCCACCTTGGCTGAATCCGGCGAGTATAATCCGGTCGTAAGGAATCCCTCTTGCGTGCTCCGCCTCAATCAGGTCGGCCACCAATTCCGCACTCGTTCTGATAGTTCGCTCATCCTCCCGCTCATCCGACTCCCACTCCAAAGTGAGGATATCGTACCAAGCCGGCATTCTCATTCCCATGTTGATTGTGACTGGCAGAATCGGTGCGTGTGGGAAAACAAAGCGAGTGTTTTCCATCTCCATCATCGGAACTATCGGCTCGAAGTCGTCGCCCGACGCACCGAGACCGTGCAGCCAGATGACAGTTGATTTGTGCTGTTCAGTGGCCTCAACCACAACGAGTTCAAGTTCGTAGTCAGCCATTTGGGCCACTCACGACAATTTCCCTAGTTCTTCGGCGAGGATTGGTAGAGCCTCTTCCCAAGTCGACACGATGCCATAGTCTGCCACCTTGAAAATCGGTGCCTCGGCATCTTTGTTTATCGCAACGATGTACTTGCTCGTTCGCATTCCAGCGAGGTGCTGAATGGCACCAGAAATTCCGACTGCAATGTAGAGACTCGGATTCACTGTCTTTCCGGTCTGACCAACTTGCATGCTGTGAGGAATCGCCTCCCAGGTGTCGACCGCCGCTCGACTTGCACCGACGGCAGCACCGATCTGGTCAGCGATTGCATTGAGGTGCGAAAAGTTGTCTGGGTCGCCCATTCCGCGACCGCCGGAAATTATGATGTTGGCATCTGCAACATCGATTCGTTCGCTGGCTTTTGCAATCGCTTCTTGAACAGCGATTCTCACATCGCCACTCTGTTGAACGGTAGCAGTTTCAGCATTTCCACCACCACCCACAGGCGGGAAGGTGTTAGCCCGGAGGGAGAGGACACAGTCACCACTCACCAAGAGGTCTTGCATCGCCTTACCGGAGTAAATCGGGTGCGTCACATTCAGGCCGGGCGAAAGCGCGGTCACATCTTGAATGACGGGAATTCCACGCCGTGCTGCGATTCGGGAGCAGATATCTCTGCCTTTTGAGGTAGCCGCACCAATTATCACACCACTGCCAGCAGCGGCACTGAGCGCTTCTGACCACGCTCCACCGTCGTAGGAGGAGAAGCAATCTCCGGTTACCGAGAGGACTTTACTTACTCCCGAGATTCCAGCCGCTTCATCTGCGCCAAATCCACCGGGGCAGAGCACTGTTGGGCTCGCTCCAAGGGTTGTTGCTGCGCCAACGAGTTGGTTGGTGACTGGGTGAAGTCCACCACTTCTTGATTCTGCGATGATTGTAATTTCCATTATTTCAACTCCTCAAATGACCTTAGCCTCATTCCTCAAAAGTCCAACCACTTCAGGGACCGAATCGGCCCCCTCAAAGGTCTTGCCTGCTGGCTTCTGGGCTGGCGACACATGACGGACTACGGAGACTTGTGCTTCTCCAATATCTCCACCGGTGACCTCGATTACGGCTCGCTTGGCCATCATGATGCCACGAACATTTGGTCGGCGGAGTTCTGTCGTCGTCTTGGAGAAGGTGAGAACTGCAGGAGAAGCGACTGTAACCTTCTCGCTACCATTTGCGGTAGGGCGAACAAAAGTTGGTCCACTGACATCGAAGTCAGTAATCTCAACGATGCAGGGTGCGCCGATTCTCTCAGCGACTCCCGGCCCAGTTGAACCTTGATTGGTGTCAGCCGCCTGCTTTCCGCAGTAGACATACTCGACGCCAGCAGCCTGAACCGCCTCTGCCAATGCCGCTTGAACTTGAATTGAGTCGAGTGATTCCCAACCATCTTGCCAAACTCGGACCAATTTCTCGACGCCAAGCGCCGCCGCATCCTTCAGAGTCTTGTCTGCCCGAGGAGGTCCAAGGGTGATGGCGGTAATGCTACCACCGGCCGCCTCTTTGTGCTGCAGAGCAGCCTCAAGTGCGAATTCATCGTAAGGGCTTGTCACCCAACTCGTGATTGAACCCTCATCGACTCTGTCGCCGGAAACGGTGATTCTTGCGTTGGTGTCGGGGACCTGCTTCAGCAGCACTGCTATCTCGACCATCGAAGCGGGCGACTTTCAACCCCTCTATCAACATTTATCAAACGCCCAAAGGGCGTTCCACAGACAACAGTCAGTTTACGATTCGAGAGTAGGCCATTTCTCGGGCATCCGAAGTTAGGCCGCGATGTCAGCGAGTGCCTGCTTCCAGCGCGCTTTGAAAATCTCGACAACGGATTCCTCTGGCAGTTTCTGGTGCAAAGCTACCTGTCGCCATAGCGACAGGTTTGTAGTAGCGAATCACCGGACTCAAATTTCGCGTGTGAAGGCTTGAATGCCAGTGATATGACGCCCAATTATCAGATTGTGGATGTCGTGAGTTCCTTCGTAAGTTTTGACCGACTCAAGATTCGCCATGTGACGCATGATGCAATACTCATCGAGAATCCCATTCGCACCGTGAATATCTCTCGCCATCCGAGCGATTTCAAGCGCCATGTCAACATTGTTCATCTTACAAAGTGAAATTTGTTCAGGAATCCAAGTTCCATCGTCCTTCTTTCGACCGAGGTCGAGAGCGAGAAGTTGTCCTTTCGTTATCTCCCTCAACATCCACGCCAACTTGTTTTGAACAAGTTGGTAGGAAGCGATTGGATGGTCAAATTGAATCCGACTGAGAGCATATTCCTTCGATGAATGGAAGCAAGCCTGTGCCGCACCGATTGCACCCCAAGAAATGCCGAAGCGGGCATTGTTGAGGCATGAGAATGGACCCTTGAGCCCTTTCACATTTGGAAGGATTCGGTCCTTTGGAATCTTACAGTCTTGGAAGACCAGTTCGCTTGTCACGCTCGCCTTGAGGGAGTGTTTTCCTGTCATCTCGGGGGCGCTGAATCCGGGGTCATCTTTCTCGACGATAAAGCCGCGAATCACGCCATCCAATTTCGCCCAAACGATGGCAAGGTCAGCATTTGTGCCGTTTGTAATCCACATCTTCGCACCATTCAGCAGGAAGTGGTCACCCTTGTCCTCAGCCCGCGTAATCATGTCACCGGGGTTGCTGCCATAGTCTGGCTCGGTCAGCCCGAAGCAACCAATCAACTCGCCTCGCGTCATTCCGGGAAGATACTTGTTTTTCTGCTCCTCAGAACCGAAGTCCCATATCGGATACATTGCGAGTGAACCTTGAACACTTGCAAACGAGCGGAGGCCAGAATCGCCCCTCTCCAACTCTTGACAGATTAGTCCGTACGCCACATAGGAAAGACCGGGACATTCGTAGCCCGTTAGTGGAGCACCCAGTACACCCATCTCGCCAAGTGCAATTCGCCATTCATCCGGAAACACACCATCGCGGCAAGCCTCCTCAATGTTCGGAATAACCTCATCCTCAACCCAGTCACGAACCATGTCGCGAACCATAATCTCCTCTTCAGAGAGTTGGGATTCTATGTCGTAGAAATCGAGTGCCTCGTATGCCACTACGCTCACCTTCATTTGCAACGGGCGGGAGCCTATCTCATCAATGCTTTCACCGCTGAACGCGCCGATTCTAGGTCATCTCAAGGGTCATTGACCGGTCAGCGGTCACTTCGACTTCTTCCGAGCGTCGTGCGCTTTTCTTCGCTGCTTCGCGTCGTGTGGTTTTCTTCGCTGCTTCGCGTCGTGTGCTTTTCTGCCCTTTTCATTGCGGGCAGTAATTCTTGAATTGCTCCAATCAATGTACTTCTTCTGCATTTTTGGACTCATCATGAACATCAGCCCCAGCACTGAGCCGGGTACTGCGATAATCAAAACGATTCCAGCAAGCGATGAAACAATTTTTTCGTCGACAGATTTGGCCGGCGGCGCATATTGAACTATTCTGCCAAAGGAGGTTACTCCGTAGCCGGTCTCGTCAGTGGATTTCCAGCCACCAATCAACCCCTCGGAGCCGATCATAGGCTCTGAAGTTCCTGCGTCATGATTGTAGATCCAGGGGTAGGCGTATCCCAAGCCGTCAGTGCCGTCATCAACATCCCAGTCAATCCAACCAAAGGGTGCCGTTTGAATCAAAATTGCATCATCTGTGCGTACATGGAATCCAGTGAATTCGGCTTCGATATTGACCTGTTTCACCAGCACATAACTGTCCGACGCAACACTCGGGTTCAACTCCACCACCCCAACCACGCTTCCTTGACCCGCACCGTAACAACGGTCGCGTGCTGGATGAGGGCAGATGACTGCACGCCACATCGTGCCTTCGGAGCCGGTGAGCCACGAGACCTCGTGGTTTACATCGATGATTCCCATGCCATCGTCTTGAGTGGCGAAGACGCAATGGGAATGCATCTTTTTGAGGCAGGCGATGTCGGCGATTTTGCTGCTTTTTGTATCGTTGAGAGTGAAGAATTCGCCGTTGCCGTTGGCGTTCTCTCTGTAGCGAGTGATGCTGCCATCAGGAGCGCCGACATACGCCCAGCCGCCAGCCGCATCCCATGCGACTGAACTCAGCGATTGTCCAAGAAAGTAAGCGGTCGAGCCCGCAACATGAGTAACTGAATGGTCTGAGGTTGCGTAGCGCAGCATCGTCCCGCCATCGCCGACAAGCAGCGCGGTTTCGCCGCGCGGGTGCCAATCAACATCGGTCAGGTCATCTTCATCGCCGCTGTTCAATTCAATTTCTTCGCTTACATCGGAAGTCGAAAACCGAAGTGCGAACCCGTTCGTGCCGATGACAATCACATTCTGGCCGTCGGGAGAAACTGAAAGTTCCTCCAAACCAAGGTCGAATGTTGCAAGCGTTCGCTCAGTAGTCACTTCAACCGCTGAAACGCCTTCCGCTGCAACAGCCCAAGGAACGAGTAAAAACAGGACTAGTACCAGCAGAGTCCGCCGTTGCATGGCTGCCCGACCGCCGGTTCGGATTTATTCTTGGCCCCAAGAAGCGCCTCTTTTTTTCCACTGATAGATGGTTGACGAACAACGGCCACAAGGGAAAGTCGAAGCGTTAGGTTCAACCGACGTCGCCTCGCGCCCACGCTCATGGAAACCTTTGAAGTCAAGCGGGGTATTGTGAAGAGCGTGTCATCGGATGGAGGTCTAGCGAAGCTCGCAGGACAGTATTTCGATGAAGTATCTGAGAGCGGAGAGGATGCCTTTGAGGCTACATTTGGCATATTGACCAACATATCGGGGCATTACAACGAGAAGGGTAAATTGACGATTGATGTCGTGCAGATGAAAGGCTCAGATTTGGAGGATTTCCTCTCATCAGATGGCGGCCGTGAGCAGGCTATGGAGTCACGCCGCCGCTGGAGCAGTTTTCTCGACGAGGCTACCGGATACGGGTCCAAGCAACGAGGTGACAAAGCCAAAGAGAGTGCCAAGAAGGCCTCCAAGGCGAAGTCAGCAATCCGCCAAGGCCGTCACATGATGAAAATGACTGAAGTCGATGAGACGAAGGCTGCTGAGGCAGAGGACCTAATCACCGAGATAGAAGAGGCCCTTGAGAGAGGCGACAACACACGGGCTGCTAGCCGCGGTGAAAAGTTGGGCAAACTATTCTAAAAATGCAATTGGGGAATGTTCAATCAACAAAACTGGAATCGTAGAAAACTAAGGCGGTGAATTCGATGGGAGCAGAGGAGTTGGAATCACTCTCACCCGAGAATCGCACCCGCCTTGATGCGATGATGGCAGGCGTCGAAGAGGTAGTCGGAATCGACCATCTCGTGAACTGCCTGAACGATTCCACCTCACATGGTGGTGACGGAATCCTCCGCGCCTATGTCGGCTTTGAGCCGAGCGGAAAGGCTCACATCGGTTGGAAAATCATCTCTCAAACGCTGAAAAACCTGCTAGACAACGATGTGAATGTCCTCATTTTCCTCGCTGATTGGCACGCTTGGGTGAACGATAAATTCGGCGGAGACATGGAGAAAATCCAGACCACCGGGCGCTACACCGAAGAGGTATTCCGCGCCCTTCTTGGGAAACCAGAGGAGGGGGATGGACCAGGGCAATTGCGCTTCCTTTACGCGAGTGAACTGATGGACTCCGGCGATTATTGGGCCCGCGTCCTCCGTTGTTCCAAAAACATGAGTCTCGACCGCGTGCGGCGAACTTTCAGCATCATGGGCAGAGCGGAGGACTCCTCCGACGGCGACTTGTCCAAATTTTTCTATCCAGCAATGCAAGCGGCTGACATCTTCGAGATGGAAATCGACATCGCACTCGGCGGCATGGACCAGCGAAAGGCGCACATGTACATGCGGCGGGTTGCTGACCGGCATAGTTGGGTGAAGGCGACCTGCGTGCACACTCAGATTCTTTCTGGCTTGAAAGCGAGCGGTGCGCGGATGGAATCTTTCGACCACAAAATGAGCAAATCCGACCCCGGTGGTTCGCTTCTTTTACACGACGACAATGCGAAACTTCGCAAAAAAATGAGGAAGGCTTTCCTCGACCCAAACAGCCCGGAGTCCCCAGTCTACGAACTCATCCAAAGTATCGTTCTTCCCGAGTTGGGCTCTTTGACAATCACCCCCAACCCAGAGTATGGTGAACCCTCCACTTGGAGTGACCTTGAGGCGTTGAAAGCGGCGGTGGCAAGCGGAGAAATTCATCCGATTGACATCAAGTTTGGAGTCGCTGATGCGCTTTCTGAAACTCTAGCGCCGCTGGCAGCGCACTTCGCTGCGGCTCCTGAGTTATTCGAAGCGGTAAATGACATCACCGACAGTTGAGTTGGTGAACACTCACTTACTGTGCTATTAAGATAAGTTGGCATAATAGCGGTAGCCCGCCAATTGGGGATGAGGCGATCTCAATACGGGGTAGCATTCTATAACAAAGCCTACGCCGGTAGAACTGTGAGTGGTATGACTGAGGTCGGCATCGATGACATCGCAATCCACTTTCCGAAGCTCTACTTCGACATGAAGGATTTCGCAGAGATGCGAGGCGCAGATTTCGGGAAGTTGAACAAAGGTCTCGGCTTGTCAGCGATGTCAATTCCTGACAAACACGAGGATACCGCCACAATGGGCGCAAACGCCGTCACTAGGCTTCTCGACCGCAACGGTATCGACCCTCAAAAGGTAGGCAGAATGTATCTCGGGACTGAATCCGCACTCGATGGTGCGAAGCCGACCGCGACTTACATCCTTGATATGCTTGAGCAGCGTTATTCCAACCAGTATGGTAAAGATTGCTTCAGGAACTGCGATGTTGTCGACATGACCTTCGCTTGTATCGGAGCAGTCGATGCACTCCACAACACCCTCGACTGGGTAGCAAGAGGTGGCGTAGAGGAAGACCGATTGGGAATCGTAGTATTCAGTGACAACGCCAAGTACGACCTTGAGTCGAGTGGTGAATACACACAGGGGGCCGGAGGCGGCGCCCTACTGGTTCGACACAATGCACGGCTAATCTCGATTCCAGACCGATGGGGCGTCTCAACCACGCCTGTTCACGACTTCTTCAAGCCGCGCCGAGAGGTATCAATCACTTCGGTTATCGGCCATGTCCTCCAGTTGGCTAGAGAAACCGGACACAATGTGAAGGAGGGGTTGGCTGAAAGGATGGTCAAACATCTGCCAGAATCAACCGTTCGGCGGCTCGGTATTTTCGCTCACGGCGAGGAAATGGTGTCAGTTCACCGAGACGAGCCGATTTTCGACGGACAGTTGTCCAATCGCTGTTATCAGGAGGCAGTAAAGACCGCCTTCCTCGACTTCCAAAGGAGAGCGACCAAGCAAGGACGCTACACGCATGATGGTGATACTATTCTCACCGAACAATGGATTCGCATCATCATGCACCTTCCATACGCCTTCCAAGGCAAGAGAATGTTCCCCGATGTCTTCCGACACGACCGAAGAGAAGAGCCGATTTGGGATGAGTTGGTTGCAGAAATCGGCCAAGAGCCTCGCTACTCTGACTTCGATGATACCCCAGAGGGTGAAATTGAATACGACAGGGCGCAGGATGCATTCCGCCGAGCGATTTCCAAGACTGCAGCCTACCAAGAATTTCACGCTGAAAGAATCGAGAAGGGACAGCGGGCATCGAGTCTCATTGGAAACCAGTACACCGGTTCCATTTTCCTCGCCATGATGTCAACTTTTGAATCGGACTACGAAGACAACTCAGCCCTAGAAGGCAGGTACTTCGGAATGTGCGGGTACGGTTCAGGTGCGAAGGCGAAGGTGTTCGAGGGAGAGGTCTCAGCGAAGTGGCGAGAGGTCGTCGCAAGTTGGAATCTGTTTGAGCGGTTGGCTGGCCGTCAAGCGATTGACAAGATAACATACGAATCCCTACACAAAGGTACTCACGATGGCAGCGTAGTTGCGCCTTCAGGCGAGTTCGCACTCGTCGAAATCGAAACAGAAGGTGTCCGTGAAGGGGCTCGCTCCTACACTTGGATGCGCTGAATCATTCGCCCAGTCAAGTTGCAAGTTCTACTCGCTTTGGATGTCACGCTGAGCGTGTGAATTCAATTTGGCAGAAAATTTCGCCTTAATCTGAGAATTCGCTGAGGAGTTCCAGATATTCGTCGGGCTCCAACAGGTCTTCCGGGTCGAGGTCGTGAGGTCGTAGGTTCAACAACCATCCATCACTGTAGGGGTCTTCGTTTACGAGTTCGGGGCTGTCTTCTACTTCGCCGTTCAGTTCGACGACATTGCAAGCGAATGGAGTTTCAATTACCCAACGCTCCTCGGTCGTCCTCAAGGTAACAAGTGCATCGCCGATGTGAAGTTCGTGGCCGGTCACTCCAGCCTCCTTCGCCCCTGTTCCGAGTTGCTCCTTTCCTTCCTCGGGCTGAAAATTGAAATCGTCGATTGCAGTCGGTTGGGGGAGAATTACTCGAATGAGGTCGCCGAGGTCGGCTTGCAGAAAATCCGTTATACCGACCTTGTAGAGGTCTCCAGTTTCCTCATCAGACTCAAGATGCTGGAACCAAAGATGCGTTTTGAAATACTTTCTACCTTCAATTATTTGGAATTCTATAACATCATCGTCGCTCATTTTTAATCCCCATTGGCGGCGGCGACTTTCGCACCTTATTTAACGATTTGATAGGCGATGTATAGGTTCGGTAGCCGTATGCGGTTGGCGACCCTTCATGAAGCGAGGGCGATTGGAAGGTGTGAGGAGCGACCATGGATTTTGGTGAAACCGATGAACAGAGCGCCATTCGGGAGATGGTTAGAGGGTTCGCGGAGTCTGTTTTACCGCCAACAATTGAACATCGCGACAAGAATCAGATAGCCCCTGTTGAAGAGTGGAAGGTTTTCTGCGAGGAGACCGGCCTCCAGGGGATCACAATCGCCGAAGAGTATGGTGGATTTCCCGTTGACGATATTTCAGAGGCGATAATCATCGAAGAGTTAGCGCGTGTCGACCCATCGTTTGCAGTCTTCTACGCGGTTCATGTCGGCCTTTGCAGCAAGACAATCACCCTACATGGAACCGAAGAACAGAAACAGAAGTATCTCACCCAGTTGGCGGCAGACAAAGTGGGAGCATACTCACTCTCCGAGGCAGGTGCCGGAACAGATGCGGCGGCTCTATCTTGCAAAGCAGAACTCTCGGAAGATGGCTCCCATTACACCCTCAATGGACTCAAAATGTGGGTCACTAACGGGGAAAGTGCAGACTTCTATGTGCTCTTCGCAAAGGTGGTGGGTCACCCAGATTACGGTGTCAAGAAACATGGTGGCGTTACAGCGTTCATCGTCGAAAAAGCGTTTGAGGGATTCTCAGTGGGCAAGAAAGAGGACAAACTCGGGATTCGCAGCAGCGATACAACTACTCTCATCTTGGAAAACTGCAAAGTTCCCGCTGAGAATGTTCTCGGCCAAGTTGGAAAGGGATTCTCGATAGCCATGAACGCCCTCGACAACAGTCGAATTGGAATTGCAGCGCAAGCCCTTGGAATTGCTCAAGGCGCCTTTGAGGCGTCAGTGAAATACGCCCACGAGAGAGAAACTTTCGGTAAACCACTCGCTGCTCACCAGATGATAACCGCTTATCTTTCTGATATGGCTACCCGCATAGATGCTTCTCGTCTACTTGTCTATAGGGCCGCTGATGCGAAGCGACTTCATTATGCGGAAGGCACCCCCCGCCATACAGTTGAAGCGAGTATGGCCAAATTATTTGCCGGTGATACAGCGATGTGGGTCGCTGAGAAAGCGGTCCAAATTCACGGCGGTTACGGCTATGTCACCGAATTCCCTGTTGAGCGATTTTTCCGCGATGCCAAGATAACACAAATTTACGAAGGGACTCAAGAAGTTCAGCGACTCGTCATCGGTCGCCACCTGAATAAGTGAATGTCGTCACCTGAATAAGTGAAAAACTGCACTGCTGCGGCTACTGCGACTACTACGGCTACTGCGGCCACTGAACTCGGGGCCAACCATCTGGCTCTCCATCTTGCCACGGAATCCCGGAAAGTTGCTCCTCAACCTCCGATAGTGACTCTAGGTCGTTCGCCACCTGCAGATAATGGGCCCACGCCTTCAGACGGCCAAGCCGGATACCTGCTTCCAGTCCGGTATGCTCTACCAACCAATTTCCATCCGCCAACGGCGAATTGCCAGCCCGGTTCGGCGCGAGTGATTGAAAAGCGAGTTTTACAGGTGCTGCGGCGCCCTCATCGAGGGCAACTTCACAGGCCAGTTGTAATTCCAATTTGGAAGCGAGGGCAGTTCGGTAGATGCGCAACTCTGACTCGGCAGCCGGATTAGGTAGGTGACCCAGTCGGCGGAGAACATCTGCCACATCGTCGATGATTCGTCGAGGGGCCTTGAGAGCGAGCAGGTCTTCCCGGCCGGACTCTGGGTGAAAGAGTAGGGCTAGTCGAGCGGTCACGGGGTCCTCAACTTCGGCCAACTTGTGCTGTCTGGTCAAGTCGCCATTTCCACTTGAGAGAATTCTTTCGAGAAGGTCATCGCTTGCCATACGCTCGAGAACCTGTGCGGCATGTTGGCCCGACAAAATGCGGGTGAATTCCTGCCAAATTCTCTCCACACTGACATTTTCCAGCATCGCTTGGCAGTCGATTAGTGCCTCGGCCAAATCGCTGTCGGGTTGCCAAAAGCCTGCTTCGGCTTGGTCCATGAAGCGGTAGACTCGCATGATTCGCAGACCATCTTCTGAGAGCCGCACCTTCGCCTCTCCAACCGCACTGAGAACACCCTTCTCAAGGTCGCTCCGGCCTTCAAATGGGTCGTGTAAAAGGCAGCGGGATAGGTCGATTGCCATCGAATTAATTGTCAAATCACGACGCTCCAAATCCTCGCTGAGGGATTTCCCAAATTTGACAGAATCTGGTCTTCTTCCGTCGAGATATTCCTGGTCGGAACGCAGAGTCGTCATCTCAAAATGTTCGCCGCCCGACTCGGTTCGAACGACCACAGTTCCATACTTGGCATTGGTTGCAATCGAATGTGGAAACAATTCTAGGATTTCATCTGGTATCATGGTGGTCGTCAAATCGTGGTCATGTGGTATTCTGCCCGAAAGCGCTTCGCGCACACTGCCACCGACCACCCAAACACCGTGGTCTTCCTCAGCAACCTTCGCTACGATTTCTAGAATATCGTTTGGAAGCGCATCAATCCAGCCAGCCAGTGGTGCTGGGAGAGGCTCCGCCGCAACATCCGCGAGCAGCCCGGCGGGCAACTGAGAGAGGCGGGCGAAGGGTTCCATCGCTTACGCGTGTGCGGCAATCGCTTTCAAGGGCGACGGCGGAGGAAGACCCATGGAGGTCGAGCTGGTGGCAATTGAGTGGCTCAAACCGCACGAGGAAGTGAGGTGGAAGGGAGTCCGAGAATTGGCCAAAGTGACCCAGCGCTGGGGTTGTTACACCAAGCCGCTTCTCGTCGATTCAAAGACCGGAGCCATTCTTGACGGTCACCACAGACATCAGGTTGGTATTGAACTCAAATTGAGCAGATTACCGGCGATTCTAATCGATTACCTCGTAGATGAGAGGATTACCGTCGAGGCGTGGCCGAATTCAGATGAAAAACGGTTAACGAAAGCCGATATTATAGAGATGTCACTATCCGACGGACTCTACCCGCCAAAGACGAGCAAGCATACAATTGAAGAGGATACGCCGCCCATTAGCGTCTCACTTGAGAGGCTCGCCAAAACTGCTGATTAAGTGGAAATACCGGACAACCAATTCCCCAATGCTTCCCAAGAGTGGGCCGTACTTCCTGGAAATTAAAACCCCCAAAAAAAAGCGAGGGCGTAGAAGTTAGGATGTGCGTACTTCAACATCTACGAGCAGACTTGAGGCGGCCTGAGCGAGCAGTTCGTGGTCTGAAGAGGCGAGTGAATTCGCCGCATCCAATAAATCGGAAGAGCACTCTCTGCCGTGAGCATCCTCAAGCAGACGGAGGCGCATCAGAGGTGCAATCTCCTCGTCGACGAGAATTTCGTGTGCCAGATTTTGTGCCCAAGACTCTTTTCGGCCTCGCAGCAATCGTGGTAGCAAGTTCGGTGCTTCACTACTCTTCAGTGCGTTCACGACAACTTTGTTGTCCGACCAATCGACATCTTGCAGGAAATCAATGAGAGCTCGAAACTCATCAGTGGAAGGGTCGTCGATTGTTGCAGCGAGCCTTGAAAACTCCGCATTCACCCAGTCTATAGGTAATATGAGGCGGAGGGCGACGACCTTCAATGGAGATTTCTTCTCAATGTCAGCGAAGGCTGCAACTTGTTCAAACAGTTCATCAGGTAGTGGTGATGAAGAGAGAGACAACTGGTCGAGCGCAGCCTCGACAACTCTTCGATGGCTATCTTTTAGAGCCAATCCAAGAGTCTCGGCTCTATCACCTTCAGACCGTCCGACCGCTTGGACAGCAATTCTCCGAATTGCATTGTTGGGGTCGGTGAGAGCGGTCAGAATAATTGATTGATTCAATGGGTCGGCAAGCAGAATTGAACGCCACGCCTCAAGCCGGACAGTATGTTCAACATCGTGGCTCAACTTCTCAAGGAGAGCGGATGAACCATCTGCTCGCAGAGCAACCTCGGCAGCCAAACGACGAACTTCTTCGCGCTCTGAGATTGATAATGACTCCACCTCCGATAAATTACTCGAACCGACCCAGCGGCGTACAGCATCAGCAGCGCGCGCCCGGAACCACTCGTCGTCATCATTCAACAATGGAATGAAGGATGGCAACGCTGCTGGGTCATCAAGTTCGAACAGCTTTCGAACAGCCCGCCTACGCTGCCTGACATCTTTGTCGGTAAGGCGAGAAGTGAACTGGCGAACCATGGGCGACAGGCGGCCCACAGGCCCGGCATCGAAAAACCTCCGCACGCTCCATGCGGTCGAAAATCAAGGGACCAAGTCGCTGTGAGGTCCGAAGTCGCCATCATCTTCCTGTTCGGCATCCGGAGCCCCGGGGTGCTGCATTTGTGTCTCAAACAGTGCCATGAGGGTCGGCCACAGTGGAGTCAGCCATTCTGCGGCGTTTGCCAGCAGGTGGAAAATCGGATGGCCCTCATCAAGACCCATCCCTTCCAATTCAATGATGAAATCCTGTTCGTCATCTTCCCAGATAATTTCCGGCTGTTCATCGCCGTACAATTCCAATGGAGGCAGTGTTTCGGGTAAATCGCGCAGACCGATTACCAACTCGTTGAGTCGTAGAAGAATGTCGTCGGGGAAAATTCCGAGTTCGCCGCCAATCTCGAGCGCATCCTCGAAAAGTTCCGCTAACTGCTCGGGGGCTGCTGGCTCGTGCTCGGTCTCGCAGATGTCGACTGGCCCGAACAAAACACCGCCTAAATCGGTGTCAACCATCTCTTGCTGACGCTCCCTTTTCACCAACCGCTGACTAACTCTTCCACCCAGTGGTGCGATGACAAATCCACCTTCACAGACCCTTTCCTCGAGCCACCTTGGCAGGGCGGCCAAAGAGCCGGTTACGAGAACTCGGTTGAGTGGGTCTGGAAGATGAGGTGGAGCCCTTTCGAGAGCGTGCATTTTTCGTACTTTGAAGGGACTATTCAGCGTCTTTTCGCTCAACCGCCGGCGCACATGTTCCACCACCTGTCTATTCGGGTCGACAACCGTCACGCCTCCTTCTGGCCCGACAATCTGTGACACAAGTGCTGCGAGGTAGCCTCCCTTCGCACCGAGAATCAGGACTTCATGCCCCTCTTGGAGTTCCAAATGATGGAGAAGAGTCACCACCATGTGTGGCGCTGAGATCGTTTTGACGCCACCTCGGTCAGTTTCAGTGAATACAATGGGTCGGTCATGCCAAAATGGCATGAGGTCGTAGTCGGTGTAATCTTGGATATCGACATTCAGCATCGCTTCTCGGATGGAATCAGTGAGTGGCAATCCGGCCCTTTGCAGCCGCTTGAGCAACTCCACCATCTCCGCCATGATGTGGCGCAGCACCGCTGGCAACCAAAAGGCTGAGGGTTCGCGCTCTTGATATCATGGCGCTTAGTGGGAGGCCCACGGGGTCCGTGGTCTAGCGGTTATGACGTCGCCTTTACAAGGCGAATATCGCAGGTTCAATTCCTGCCGGACCCATCATTAAAAATCAGAGGCAGGAATTGAACTAAGCGCGAGCTGAACGACTGAAATCAATACGGCCGCTCGCGCGCCAGTATCGAACACGCGATTGTAATCGTAGGTGTTCGAACCATTACCCAGCCCTGCCGGACCCATCACCAGTCGCAGTAGCGACCGGTAGGAGTAGATTCCACACAATCTCAGCCCAGCCGAATCCACTACTATTTAGCGGAAGAAATCCAATTGAAATCGCCATTTCCTCAACAAAAATCCAATGCGAATTGTCAAAAGCCATCGCTTCGCGGCTCGACTTGTGCCACAGAACACTTCTGTCCACGCCGCCCGGCTCGCCCGCCGCCTCAAGCGCAACAGCATGACGGTCTCAACCGCCGAGTCCTGCACCGGCGGATTGCTCGCCTCTTCACTCACCGATATCCAAGGCGCCAGCGTCTGGTTTAAGCAGGGTTGGATTACCTACTCAAACGACTCCAAAATTGCCCAATTGGGCGTAGGAAGGGAGTTGTTCGTGGAGGAGGAAGGTTACGCGGGAGCGGTCAGCGAGGCGGTTGCGAAAGCGATGGTCGAGGGAGCGGTCAAAATCTCCGAAAGTAATGTCGCAATCTCTGTTACCGGAATCGCAGGCCCCACCGGAAGCACAGAAACCAAGGAGGTCGGCTTGGTGTGGGTCGGCGTCAAAATCGGTGATGCAGTCGAGGCAAAAACCGCCTCATTCGGACATGGTGACAGGAGCAGCAACAAGGAAGCCTTCGCCAACTTCGCCTTGCGCACCGCATTGGAGGTCTGGGACGAGCACTTTGAGGAGCCAGAGGCCGCACCAGAAATCACCGAAGAGAATGATGTTTCAGATGAAAAGTCGGATGAAGAGCAACCAAAATTGGATGATGCTCTGAGAACCGTTGACGGCAACGATGCGAATTGGGACCGCGAGGTCGAATGGGTTGATGGTGCGCCGCCTCCATCCGAAACTGACGAGAAAGAAGAGTCTGACATTTTGGATGCGGACGACAACTGGGAAGAAGATTGAGCCTAACTTCCCTCAACTTGTGACTATCCTAGATGACCTTCTTCAAAGCAAATTTTGTCAACAATTTCTGAATGCTCGCCTAAGGCGAGTTGAGCCGTAATTGCTTTGAGCGGCCGTCTGTCGCTACCGCTGTATGGCCGAAGCACGATGGCGCGAAATCTCTTCTCGCCTCACCCGGATTGGACTTTTCCCGGTCAAAGGTGTTCAGGCCAGCCTGTTGGCAGAAAAAGACCCAGATGGATTAATCGACAAAGCGCAGGAATTCGGTTACACTGGAGTTCTGACTGAGGAACTCCTCGTTGAATTAAAACTTCGAACCGAGGCTAAAGCAGCCCCGGAACCTGCTCAAGTCGAGCCCACCGGGGAGACAGTTGGCAGGGTGATTGCGCCAATTTCGCAAACTGAACCAACCCCTGCGGACCGGCCACATGGCCTACCCCACTTCTCACTCGACGGCTTTCCGATGCTGGCAACAGATGTCGATACCGAGTTGGACATCCATTTTGACATAACTGGGAAAAGTACGACTGAAGGAAAAATGGCTGACTTTCTCTCGCTATTCAATAACCGACTAGAGAAGCTCAAGAGAATAATTGTTCAAACTGGCCGTCTGCCAAATCGAGTCATCAGCGTCAACCAATTAATCCGCGACAAATCCCGATACACCTCATCAAACAATACTGCAACCGTTATCGGACTGGTCAACGATGTTCGCCACAAGGGCGACAATCTCTACTTCAACATCGAGGATGAAAGTGGGCAAATCTTCTGCCTCCTCTCACCGGCCCATGACAATGAGGGAGCGGCACTTGTTCGACGCAGAAACCAAGTTCTCACAGCTGGCCTGATGAATGACGATGTGGTTGGCATCACCGGCCATGTGTCGCCTCAAAGGCGAGATATGTTAATTGTAAACGACATCCATCTCCCACCGCTTGAAAAACACCGGAAACGAGCCGCTCCAGCCGACCAAGCGGTGTCGGTCGCCTTCCTCTCAGACCTTCACTTGGGTTCAAACACATTCCTCCATGCGCAGTGGGATAAGATGGCAAAATGGTTCCACGAGGACCCGCTTGCGAAGACCATCAAATATCTCGTTTTATCTGGCGATGTAGTCGATGGGGTTGGCATCTACAAAAACCAAGAGCAGGAGCTTGAAATCGTTGATGTGTACAAACAATACGAGGGAGTGGCCCGCCTCATCGAGGGGCTGCCCGACTGGATTGAGACGATGATTCTGCCCGGAAACCACGACGCGGTCAGACCTGCCGAGCCACAACCTGCGCTCGACCCCCGAATCCAGGAATACTACAACTCCACCACCTTTGTCGGAAACCCCTGTGAGTTCAGCCTCCACGGTGTTAGGGTGCTCTCCTACCACGGTGTTAGCATCATGGAATTCGTGAGCAGTATGCGAAATGTCACGTTCTCAGAGCCGGAGAAAGCGATGGCAGAGATGCTTGAGAGAAGGCACTTGGCACCAACGTATGGCGGGAAGACCCCATTATCGCCGGAGCCGGAGGACCACATGGTAATCGAGGAAATTCCGGACATTTTCGTGACCGGGCACGTGCATGGCCACTACTGCGGCGAGCACAAGGGAGTGACTCTCGTTCACAGCAGCACTTGGCAGGACCAGACCGACTACCAGCGAATGCTTGGATTCCAGCCTAAGCCGTGTATTCTTACCGTTGTGAACTTGCATACGCATGAAACTGCTTCGATTCCATTCGCTTGATCGGCTGCGGGCGCGGCGGCCGATAGGCAATAATCGCCTTCAGCGAATGGTTTTGAGGTGAATGAGAATCCGGCGCTCGCACCAATCTTCCAGTTTGACGCAAATCGGACGCCCCGCTTGCTCTGTCTAGCGGACAGTTACAACCGTTCGGATTTTCAATTTCTCTTCGCCGCTCTCGCCAGCCTACTCTTCTTCGCCGCTCTCGCCAGCCTACTCTTCTTCGCCGCTCTCGCCAGCCTACTCTTCTTCGCCATGCTCGGCCGGAAAATCCTCATCGTCCGAAGCCTTACCTTGAGATTGCCACGCCAACAGGCCCAGTAGGGACATAAAAATGAGGATGAATTTCACCGAGGAAAGGTTCGGCTCCGAACCTGAATTCGCCTCGGAATTCGAATCTTGATTCCCCGAGGTATCTCCTCCATCGGCTACGTCATCCTCACCGTTACCGTCCGGCAGCGTATCATCGGTTTCGGCTGGTTCGTCGTCTTGAGGTTGGTCATCCGGCAGCTGGTCCTCTGGCTCGATTGGAATGTCGGGCAGCGATTGTAACGAATGCGACTCCAATTCGCCTTCGGCTGAACTCAGAACTATTTGACCATCCATTGCAAGGCCGAGATAGTCGACTGAAATTTCCCAATAATGGGCATATCCACCGTTCGCCTCTGGGAACTCAGCCATCAATTGGTTGAGGTCATCCTTCGACGCCAAGCCAGAGTGGACTGCCAACAGTCGTCCATCACTGCCCAAAATCGCCTGAGCCGGTAGCGGTGGTGAACCTGCCTCAAAGTAGAGAGAGCCGCCATCAGATGCCACCGGCCAATCAGCCATCGTATCGAATCCGACCGCATTCCACTCATCCTCTGTATCGGCGGGGTCAGCCCAAACGGTCAGCACGCTGTAACTCGGATTAGACAAAGACCAATCAGCAAGCGAATCGAATTGAAGTTCGCAAAGGCTGCACCAAGAGGCTGCAAAGTCAATCACTGTCAGATTTCTGCGCAATGCCGACATCTCATCTTGACTCGGTGCGTCGACCCAATCGACATCATCAACTGAAAAATAGGTCGGCGCACCCAATTTTTCACCACCTGTATAGATGACCTGCTCGCCAGCACCGTCAGTCAATTCCAACCATACATCGGAGTAATCGCCAACCGTTTTCACTCTGAGAGTCTTTTCTTCAAAGGAAAATCCCACATCAAATCTCTTCGAGAAGTCTTGTATGGGGTATGGCTCGCCAGTTTGATTGTCAGTTTCATTGTCTGGATAGAGTGGAGGCGGGGAAACCCAAGGGCCTTGGAAGAGGATGGTGTCAGGGTGGAAATCATACCACCCAAACCAATAATTGCGTACAAATGGAATTGCAACAAGCGAACTCACCGAGCTGTTGTTATCGCCACCATGGCCGCTCTCCACACCGCCATCGCCGTCTTGGCCACTCTCATTAACCGATAAAACGGACCCATTTTTTACTGACCAATTCGCAACTGCCGTCACGATAACATCGTCAATCACCTCAACCGGTAAACTCGAATTCCAAAGGTAGAGACGCGTATCGCCAGCATATTCCACAGCCAAGACCTCGCTGTCAGCCAAGTAAGGCAAGATTGTAGGTGAATTTCGGATTATTTCTGCCGCCTCAACCGCGATTGGAGTCCCATTCAAAGGAAGATATCCTAAGACCCGGGTCTTGTTTGAGAGAATGTCTGGTGCAACATCTCCGACTGGATAGTCGACATCTTCCGTCTCTTCGTAATATGCGTAGGGGTTTTCCATGTGATACTGGAATCGGAGGCGGTCATACTCGTCGCGCTCACGCGCCAGATAGAATATTTCGTCCGCATTATCGACCAACCAACCAACGGTCGTCATGAGATTTGTCTCCCATTCTAGAGTCTCACCTTCGAGGGCCCCCTCCAGAGCAACACCGGTATGTTGTGACCAGAGAGTATCGGTCGCCCGGTCGTACATTACCATGGTATTTTGGAAGAGTTTTCCGGAAGTTCCGAAAGTGGTTACATTGCCACCAACCGTCCGGTTCCAACTGATTGAAGTGCCGCAGAGCGGGCAGAAAGTTACCGCCAAAGGCCGTCCGTCGACCACATCATTGACGATTTCGTGGAAATTGAGCACCCTCATGGGGTACGCCTTCGCAGAGCCATTCTCTAACCAATGCACTATCACTTTGTCCTCCGGGGTAAGCCAACCTCCGTCATCGAATGTGGGTTCATCGATTGCTGGGATGGCATCTTTTTCGATTGTGCTGATTATTTCTTCATCGCCTTCGGCGGCGACAAGTTGGGATGCAGGGCTGAGAATCGCGATGAAGACCAGCGCCGTCAACAAAACAGCAGTTCGTATCGATACTCCCGAATCAGCCGTGCGCATAGCCAAAGTACGGCGCAGCCCTCCTGTTATAGGTTGCATAGTCCTGTGTTTGGGGCTCAGCGTAGGAAGCTACCGGAGATGTTCAAGAATTGTGTGGGTGTGACATCGTCTAGTGTAACTCAGTCGTCCGAATTTGGATGAGGGAAGTCACCGGGCCAACAACCTGGACTGAGAACGAGGAATCGAATAGACACCGTTTGCAATCGAGTGGCATCGAAGGAAGGTTGTGGCAAGACATGAGCACCGCTGCTATCTACTGATATCGAAGATGCTCCTGTCGGGTTCATCGGGGAAAAGCAGGGGCCAGAGGTCTCTGCAATCGTTACCCTCGACAATCGGAACTCCCGCCTCGTTGAAGCCATCGTAAGCCATTTGCTTTGACGGATTGAATCCGATGAAGTTGCTGCCAGAAATTCTCATCGACAGGTCGGTGTGATTGTCACCTATGGAGCAGATTTCGTGCGGCTCTATGTCTTGAATCCGGCACAATTTTTCGACCATTTCTCCTTTGTAGTGAGCCGGCACCCTAACTTCGCCGTCGTCCAGCAAGAATCCATCTTCGTCGTACTGGAAGCCGTTTGCAATCCAATCGTCAACTTTCAACATCTGAGCGATGGTGCCTATGAGCAGGTCGACACCGGCTGATACAATGCTAACTACAATCCCTCGCTCCTTGAGGGCGTCGATGAGTTCTCTTGCACCTGGATTGAGATTGACTCCTTGGTAACAACGCATCAATTCATCACGGTGAATTTGGGGTTGAACCGCCTTCCAATGTCGTATGTCATCTGCCATGAATTCTTCATCACTGATTCCACCTTTGAGGAACTTGTCGAGCATCGGGCCGCTGTCGGTTCCAAAGTGTTCGTGAATGATACGCCACGATGAGATGGTGTCGATCAAGACCCCATCGCAATCGAAAACTACCGCTTTGAGTTCAGTCATATTTTAACACAAACTGAGGCGAGGGTCGCTCGGTAATAGATTCGACCAAAGAAAGTCATGGGTTTTATGCCCACTAGTTCGCTGAAAAGACGAATATGAGTTGAACAAAATCTAGTTGGATTTGGATGTGCCCTTTAGCGCACCCCGTCCGAAACGAAAGGTAGCCCCACCGACCCACAGCCGAAGCCGTGGCGGTGGGGCCACAACCCCTCGAAGCGCAACTTGCGTCACGCCCCTAAAGGGGGTCGGGCGCCCGGGGCCGAAGCCCCGAGGCGACCCTGCTATCCAACCCCTCCCGAGGGAGAGGTCTTCTGGTCGTTCTCTTCGCTTTTGATGTTCAGCGGATGCTGGTTGGTGATGCCTGATAGTTCTTCATCATGTAGGCAGCGCCACCGGGCAGCTCGTATGAGATATCAATCTGCGCCGAGTCAATCAGCCCATCGTTGTCAGTCATTCGGATGAATACCCGGTCACCGACGCCGAAGGTTGTGATACATGGATCCATGTTCCCCATTTGACATGCTGAGATGTCATCAAAGAAAGTCACCATGTTATCGCTGTTTCTCGGAGCGAATCCATAGACATGCGCACTGTCGCCACCACCAGGTGCAACTGCTGTCTTGTACACCTGCTGTCCACTGTCGTTGTTCCATAGCACAGATATCATCACTGCTTGACTTGCGAGGGGGTGAGCTCCATCGTAGGTCGTGGTGATTTTCCAGTGCCACTGACCTTGGTCAGCGTTTGACACATCTGGCTCAGCCGTGAAGGTCATCCTTGGAGGAGCCTTCGTATTGACATCGGCAAGAGAGCCAGCCCAGACATAGATCACACCGGCCAACACGACGGTGATTGCAACCAATAGGATGGTCGCAATAACCGGGCTGACTGCTGAGTCATCGTCTAGGAGATTCTCTTCCTCGAACTCTTCGTCGTCCTCATCGCGCTGAGCGCGGCTCAAGAGAGCACCTACGAAGATGCCGACAAGTCCAACTGCCATCAAGGATGGAGCGAACGAAGCAACTGACTCCGGTGCTCGCAACTCAACGATCATTGGTAGAACTGTGTTGGTTTGGAGGGTTGACATGTTGTTGTCAGCCCAGTTCCTCTCCTCAAGTTCTGGCTTGTCGTAGCGTGTGTTGTCAGTGTACTGACCGGTGAACGGGTTCACCGTGTGTACATCGACGAACGCACAGACATCATTCGAAGTTCGCTTCAACACGACATAGTCCTCTACCTCGATGTTGTTGAGGTAGCCTGGTAGCGGTTGGTCACCGTTGCCGGGTCCATTGCTTCCAAGACGCACGCTGCTCTGGAAGGTTCCAGTGTCAGGGCTGCAACTCAGAGAGTCCGCCACATAGAACGAGACCGTTAGGTCGTAGTCGTACTTGTAGGAACCATCAGGGTTGATTGGTGGGTCACCTTCGTGTTCAAGACTTACCGACACTGGCACGCTGGTATCAGCGAGCACACCGTCAATTCCCTTGAAGTCGAATGCAGGTGGGTCGATTCTAACTTCATCGAAGTTGTAGTCTGGCCTCATCTCATCGATATTGTCCACAAGGATGTACAGGTACTCGAAGTCCGACTTTGCCGTGTAGACACCAGTCGTTGACTGAGCATAGTCAATCTCCGGAGGTGCCGACGCAGTGTCGTTCATCCACAACTTGACCACACAATACACACTTCCACTTGGTGGCATCTTCTGGTGGATTCCACCATCAGGGACACCGTCACCATCTGCATCCTGTAGCATATCCCACTGAGTAATGTCAGCGTTCGTTGTTGCATCAGGAATCAAGTCGAGGCTGAGAGTGTCAGCGTCGTTGTCGATGGTTATGTCGAAGTAGTGCTCGTAGTTGCACTGGTTAGGCAGGTTCTCTGCTTGCCAGGTCAACTGTGCATTAGTGTGGTCGTTGTCAGCGCTTGCACTCATCCTGTCCAATGAAATGGTCAGGAGGTCAGTGTCGGTAGTATCCTCTTCAACCATCCAATACCACGGTTCGTGGGTGGAGGTTGTGTCGGTTATCTTACCGGGCACAGTGTCGCCTGCTGCGTTCACATAGGATGTCTCGATGTATGCACCGTTTGTGACATTCCACGAGTTGATGTGTGGAGCATCGTTCACCGGGTTGATGGTGAACGGTACACTCACTGTGTCCGCTGCATCGTCGAACGATGCGCCGTCTGACAAGTCAAGTACGATGTTACAGGTTCCACCAGCTTCGTTGGCCTCGTTGAGGTCGATTTCTAGTGTGTTCTGAATCACCGAGACGCTGAATGGCGTACAGTCAGCAGGGTCAGTCACAGCAGACCATGTGTAGGTCTGAGGTGCTTGCTCTGCGTTGTTTGTTGCCGCTGCATCTTGCTCGTTCACCAAGTCGGAGATGAAGCCTGCGCCGTTCTGGCTACCCAAGTCCTTTCGGATTGTGTCCCAGGTCAACTCAAGACCAGTTGTTGGGTCTCTGCGCTGCGGTTCATCGTAGACATTCACTGCTCCACTTACCGTGTCCTCGAAGAAGACCGGTGTGTCAACTGCTGAAGTCGATGGGTTACCATCGATAATCGGCTTGTCGTTCACATTGTCAACTCCGACGAGTATTGACTGGCTGCTGTACAGACCATGTCCGTCTCGGACGGTTAGGTATAGCCTGTGCTGGCCGAACTCATCAGGGTCAGTCGAGATCGTCAAGTCCTGACCTACCAAGTTGAACTGGTATGGCGAGGTTGCGATGCTCGGGTTACCCAAGTCATTGACAACAGTCCAAGTGAGCGAACTCGCTGGTTGCTGGTAGTCCGCCGCGTTCGTGGTTAGGCTCACAACATGAGACCCTGTGTCTTCATCGTAGTTGATGTCGACGAGGTCCTGAATGGCCGGCTTGGCCCTCAAGATATCGATCGAAATCTGCTGATTTGTTGACATCGATAGGTCGTCGTAGTTGCCCCAGTCCCAGTAGTAGTTGTCTGCGTCGCGTACCTTGACAGTAACATCATACTCACGAGGTGTGGTTACACCGGTCTGAGTGAATGTCCTGTGAATTAACAGGAAATCATCCAATGCACCGGTTGCTAGGTCACTACCTTGTAGTTGCAATGTTCCGAAGTCGCTGATTGTCTGAGCGCATCCACAGGTCTGGTTGAACCACTGTGGTGGGTAGATACCCAACACATGGCCTGTGTTCTCGTTCTGGACAATTGCGTTCCATCGAACCTGTCCGGTTGGTGAGCCGATGCAGTCCCAAGGGATTGCGAACTCACTGATACCGCTGAAGGTCGCTGTGACTCCGGGGATTCCGAAGCCAGGCGCTGCCTGCATTCCACTGCACTGAGCTGTTGTGTCAATCCAGTTTCCACCGGGCATGACCTTGCGGATACCCCAGTTGTTGAGGTCCTCAGCCCATAGCATGAAGTCTGCCTCGAATGGCAGGTTGTGACTCACATACCAGTTGTCGCCGGTTGTTGAGCCTCCTACACGGGTGTCGAGGTAGACCATACCATCAGTCAGCGTGAAGGTCACGCCGGTTAGCATCAGGTACAGATTGCTGTTATCCCAAGTTGCGTACATCATTGCTTGGCTTGTTGGGTCAGGGTTGACCGCAATAGGTCCAGGCATTGCATCGTCCGCTAGGTTCAGTCCACCGAGTGGGTGACTGACGAACCAGTCGGTGATCGCTGCTGCGCCACCGGCTCCTTCTCCAACGGCGATGATGTTGCTTCGCCACGATGGACTGACATACTCTGAGCGACCATTGTCTGTTGACTTGATCATCAAGCCGACATTCGATGCTGCACCACCCATGTGGGTGACATCCAAGTCGAGGAGGTTACCCTCGTGGACGACTGCGCTTGTACCGATTGTCAACTGACTCTGATTTAGCACATTACCAACGCTGGTGATGGTACTGTATGCACCTGCGTTGATTTGCGTTGTCGTTGTTGCCCAACTCATGTTCTCGATTGTACCCGAGGCACCTGACAATGTTTGTAGCGTGGTCGTTGCAGAGGAACAGCCGCCATTCCAGCGGAAGTCCTCATGACCATCAAGCAGCACACCAGTGCCACCAGTTACGCACAAGTCAGTTGCGTCGAATGCGGTGCGGCCTGTTGCTGAGGCTGCGGAGATTCCAGTTCCAATGGTTGCAGCCGCGTTCACGGTTGCGCCATCGATGGTCACATCGACATCTTCCAAATCGAATCCATTGTCTGCAGTTACCAGAGCGTTACCCTCAAGGTTGAGAGATCCACCATCTTGGCGGTATGCATTGGAGAATCCACTAATTGCGGTTCCGTCGAACGAAATGTCCTCAGAGCCACCGATAATGTCGATTCCCAATGTTGCCAAGTTGCTTCCGCCGGTACTGTTAGCGACATTCACTACGCCACTCATCCAGGTGTGCAGGGTGCAGTGGTACTCGTAGGAGCCAGCCGTCGTGAAGGTATAGGAGAATGTTGCTCCTAGATTCAACGGCGTGCTGTCGAACAGACTGGTGTTGCTTGTCACCGAGTGCTGGAAGTTGTTCGGGTCGCTGTTGTACGCTGTCAATATCCATCGTACTGTATCACCAGTGCTGATGTTCTTGATTGACGGGTTGTACTGGCTTGCCTCGATGTCTACGCTGGCGATTGTTGCTGCTGAGCCACCGTCTCCGTTGAAGCTGCTGCCTACATCCGAGACATGGCATCCATCTGAGATTAGTGCGTTCGATGTGGTTGTTACATCGTTGCCTGCCATGTTGATTGTGGCTAGACCGCAGTTCTCGACAAATATGCCTGTTGCAATCGGGTTGATTCGACCACCGGAGGTTCCGATGGTGTTGCGTTCGATGTCAACATCATATCCGGATCGCACACCGAATACATTGATTCCACCATCTGAGTCAATCAGAGTGTTGTCAGCAATGCTTCCATGTCCGTTTCGAACATAGATACCCGAATGTGCTGGGTTTGCGTCACCGTAGATTGTGTTGTTGTTGATGTCCCACTCCTGCGCGTTTCGCATGTAGATCGGCTCTTCACCAGTAAGGATGTTGTTCGAGATTGTCACGCTGTTCAAGCGGTTGTCCTGTGCGTAGACAGCGTATGGTGGCAGGTATGAACCTGTCACTTCGTTACCATCAATCAGTAGGTCATCCGCATCCGAGTTGAGGTAAATCCAGAACGGTAGATAGGTGCTGTCATAGACCGTATTGTTAGTCCACTCTGCGCCATCAGTTCCAGTTCCACCGTAGTAGGTACTCGTTGCGTAGTAGTTGGGGTAAATCATCACCGCAACCTCACAATCGTAGAATGTATTGTTGTCAACAATCCAGTCGCCCGCTTTGTTACCTGCGCTCTGTACACAGATCTCTTCTGGGTAAACAGACTGCAAATTCTCGATAAACGAGTACGACACAATTGTGCTGTCAGTAACATGGACAACTGGTGCTCTGTTGTAGTAACCGTAGCCACTGCCGATTGCTCCGAGGTTGATGAACTCGGTGTCCGTCAACATGAAGTTACCGTAGTTGTAGCCGCCGTAATATCCGAAGTTCATGAATTCTGAACCCTTAGGACCGACTGCTGCAGCGTAGGTGTCGTCTGTGTAGATGTAACCTGTGTACGGATAGCCGACATAAAGGTCAGACCACTCATCATTGTAGAACCCGGTAAATATCAGCGTCGAGCCATTGAAGCTCGCTCCGGAGCTACCAGCGTATGCGTATGGCGAGTCAATCTGAACCGCCTTGTTCTGCATGTTGCTTGGCATAGCCTGATAGTAACCATACTCGGTTATCTGAGGGCATCCAGCAGTCGTGCAGGTTGCCTGCTGATATTTCGTTCGAGAACTTCCCGTAGCGAGATAATGTGAGCCGGCGCATGACTGAAGGACCGCATAACTGGTTGATGTCCAACTGTAGCAGACGCGAGCGTCGAAGTTATCGACCAGCGCTACCGAATCAGTATTGCCAGGTGCGTCGGTTAGAGAGACGCCCGCTGTTGAATAGCGGAAATCAGCAACCGTGCTGGTGTATGTAACCTTTGCAGCAGCTAATATCGTATATCCTGCCAAGTTGACAATTGTGTGCCCGCTTGCATCGACATAGTGGCTGTAGAACTTGAGTCCTGCTGCCGTTCCGCTTGCATCGGTCTTTCCGTTGTCGACCTTGCGACTATCTCCATCGAGCAGGCTCACACCTGCTCCTGCAACGGCCACAGTGTCAGCGGACAGCGACAAGTCAAAGAGACGAGCCCGCTTGAATAATCCACTTCCAGTTGCTGTTACCGCAGTAATGTCAACATTGCCTTCAACCCAATCAACTGTACCAGAAGTTTGGACATCGACAGCATTTCCACCGGTGTCACATTCGGTACAAGAGACTGTTCCAGAACCGCCGTGTAACAGACCAATGTTATTGTCCTGCAACACCAAACCGTCGAAGTCCCAGTCGTCACCACTTGAGGCGAGTACATTCACACCAGCGTTGCTGGCGTTGCTGATCGTACCACCCAGTTCAAACTTGATTTTCTTCGAGAGAACCACGCCGTCCTGTGACGAATTGTCGATCGCGCTGTTTGTAGCTGATAGAGAGCCACTAGCCTGTTGAGTCATTCGGATACCGTAGCGTCCACCATTGACAGTTAAGTCGTTAATCGTGGATGCCGAGGAGCCAGACACCAACAAACCTTCGTTGTTAGGTGAGTTGATGGTCACGCCGTCAAAGTCGGCCGCTGCCCAGTTTCCTCCGATTTCAATACCGGTATCGGAGCCGTCAATGACTCCGTTCTCGATTGCGGCTTTTCCAAATTCTCTGCCCCAATCCGCGTCCATCAGTTCCTGAATGGTGTTTCCACCACGGAACACGAAGTCCATGCGGTCACCGAAGTAGTCTGCACCGTTGTGCACCACATCGATGAAGGCGCTGACGCCTTCGATGCTTGCACTGCTTGTGTCAACAATCGGCCATGAGACCCGGTACCCATTGGGTGTAGGGGTCTGGGCTCGGTATGCGTACGAGAGGCACACATTGTAGTAGCCCCAAAGTCCGTTGAAGCCCTCAGGTGGCGTGAAGATGCCGCCCTGATAGCCGCTGCCGAAGTACCAGCTTGGCCAGTAGTATCCCCAGTACATGTATGGGTAGTAATTCTGGCTGCCAGTTAGACCTTCAGCGATGTCGAGAGTGAACCCGAAGTCGCTTGGGTAGGCGTTTGCGCCGTAGTAGTTGGTCTGTCCCTGAGTGTACGGTCCGTATTGGTTGAAGTAGTAGTAGTAGCCGTACTGATAGGAACCACCTGGGCTGTACTGATAGCCGTAGAGGTTGCAGTCGTATCGTGCCCAACCGTCGTTTCTTGACGGATGGTTCGGATTCAACCGGTCACCCTCATTCGCAAGGTCTCCCGAGGAATAATAGCCGGTCATCTGCTTGCCAGCCGCATCCAAAGTGAAATTCTCCAACTCGTTGCCGACGCCGTTGCCGTCGTCGTCATATCCGTCATTGACAGCGATTCTCATGCGGTCGAAGACCGAGAAGTATCGGCTGCTGTAGTAGTTGTATTGAGGATGCGCGTTGCCACCCATGTAGACCTGATTGAAGCCGAACTGCACATATTCGAAGTTACTCGCCAGTGCGGTTAGGTCGATCTCGTGGGTCTGCCAACCTCTGCTCTGTCCAGAAAGGATAGTGCTTCGGTAGATGCTCGGTAGAGTCATACCACCATCGATCTCCACACCGACCGTATTATCGGTTAGGGTGAAGCCGTTGATGGCTGGTGCTGCATCCTTGACTACAAGTCCAGTGTCAGCGCCAGCCACATTGACATTCGTCAATACGCTGCTCGCTGTATTCTCAAGCCAGATGCCCACACCACTCTGTTGAGCGTTGTAGACACTGCAATCGTTACAGTTGAGTGTACCGCCGTCAACCTTGATGGTAGCCATCGAGGAAGAGACTGTTTGAGCGCCGTATACTACTGCGCCGCCAATCAGATTGACTGTCGCTCCACTGCCTACTAACAAGGCTCCTCCCGCGTTCGAATTTTGATTCGCATCGCGGAGATATCCTTCGTCGACGGTTAATACGCCGCCTTCTTGGATATCGAGGTTCCAACCGTAGTTGCTGCTGACCGCCCGAATGTTTCCAACTTCGCCGCCGCCTTCAGTGAGGAGCAATGTTGCACCGTTCTTCAGGGTAATTGTCGGGTTGTTGGTTGATGTTCGGTTCACGGAGAACTTTGTTCCATTCAAGTGCAGGTTGCACCCGTCAAGAACCAAGTTCGTCGATAGCGTGATCAACTGCATTGTGTATAGGTAGTAGCCGTTGGTTGACGATGTGTTGGTAGCCAACCAAGCGCAATCCTTCGTTGCTCCGCCCCAGTCTTGTGGGAACGCTTCCAACTTCAGGTAAATTTGGTCACCTGGAGAAATCGGTAGAGCACAGGAGCCGCCAGGTCCGACACAGTTTGTGGTGTACCAAACATCAGCGGGTCCGGTCTCGTTCTGACCTGCTCCACCAGCCACATTGATTGCGTGGTCAGTGTACGAGTCAGTCACTTGGGTGCTGCCACCCGAGAGGCCGATTCTGTCCTGAAGTAGCCAAACTGTTGCATTTCCGGAACCGTCTGTGTAGGTTGTACCGACACTGGTTACTGGAGTTACTACGCAAGCCGTGCCCGGGCAGGTGCCCGAACTCGTGACCACAGTCGTTGAGACTGCGTGGTCAGCGACGAAGACAGGTACGAAGTTCATCACTCTGTACGCGCCCACGCGTGCGAGGCCACCGATATAGATGTCTGCGGATGACGATGATGCGTCTACCCAGCAGGTGGACATTCCTGCCCAGCCTGTTGAGCCAGCACAGTCATTGCCTTGCCAGCTGACACCGATCATTCGGATGTCACCGTTGCCGCTTGCCTTAGCGACATATGCTCCAGTGGTGGTCTGTCCGGTGATTGCGACATCTGCCACGGTCACCTTACCGTTACGAGCGTACAGGATGTCGCCGTTGTTCTGGCCTCCTGCCATCGTTCCGTCAACCACTGTCAAAGTGCTGCGTGCGCTGGATGATGTGCATGAGGCTGTTGCCCATGTGCCAGCCGAGCCACCACCGAGGGTGACATCGTCAGCACGCACATTCCATCCACAACCGAGAACGGAGATTCCGTCTGCGGTTAGCGTAGTTACAGTAACTTGGTCACTCGAAGCAGCGGTTCCTGAAAGTTGCAGGAATCCTTCTGCGTCAAGGTTGTCGATTGTTGCCGGGTTGGTTCGCATCAAGATGACATTTCCAGATGTTGTTACATCTGTTAATGCCCATCCGGTTGCACCGAGTACATTCGCCGAAGCGCCACCAGGTGCGACCTGTATACCGCCACCGGTGAAGGTGTCGATTGATACATCATCAGTCGCATGAGTGTCGATTCCATTCGCGTAGCCGGGTGCGTTCAAATTGAACACACTCAAACTCGTTCCTGAAGTCTGCGTTCCGGTCTGACCGAGAGAAGTCCCAGTCAGCGAGAAACTGTTCAGGCCGCTTGTGGACATCGATACATTGGACAAAGTAATGTCGTTTGCTCCACCGATGATACCGTTTTGAGCGCTGTCGACAAAGTCGACATTCTCTAGGTTGATGCTGCTTCCGTCACCGGTCAGGATACCACCGTCACTCGAACCGAGGTTCGTGTTACAATTGGTAGCCGTTCCTTCAACCCAAGTCAGCGATGCGTCATCTGGTAGATCGACACAAGATGCTGTTGCGTTGGTGATAGACACACCAGACAGGTCGAAGCCGGTTCCGCCTCCGGAGCCGTGCTTGATTGCCGTTCCGACATCAGTGAAGGTTACATCGTCGAGGGTAAAGTTACCCACATTGCCGTTGTAGTGAGGCGCGCTTCCATGCCTGCTACCCGCACTGATTGCAACATCGAGATTGCTGATGTCAACCATCTCGAAGTTGTGTCGCTCATCTGTGTTTAGAGTCGTGCATCCACCGTTGGTGAAGGCGAAGCCCTTACCGTTCCCATTACCAAGGTTGGTGATGGTGTTTCGGTGAGTTGCGTTACCTGTCACAGTCAGCTTGTTGCAAGCGCCTGCCATATCGATTCCTTTGCCTGGGGCAAATTGAACTTCCACGCCGGGCTCAATCGTCAAGTCGGCTGTAACTCGTATGTAGTCACCACTCGGTACGATTCTGATCGGGCTCATCTCGTGGTCCCATACTGTGGGCGTTGAAATGTCAGCATAAACATCCATACCTGCTCCATCGAATGGAATCGTCTTTGTACGGATGCTACAATCGCTATTGCCTTGGTCATAACAGTAGTAACTCGCATAGTAACCGAACCACGGTGCCAATTGCACATTGCGTGCGTATGAGGTTGTAGTCGGCATTGTTGGCCACTGACTGTACCAGTAGTAGTAGGTCATCTGCATCGGAGTTGTCGAAGACGACTGGCTGAATGATGCAGCACCGAATCTGTTGATGTGCATCTTGTCACTGCTATTGCCGCTGTAGGTCGTTCCGAAGTAATCGAAGTCGAATCCTGTTGGCAGGTCAATGACCTTTGCACACTGGTTTCGGTATGAGGACCAGTAGCGCTGGCAGTAGTACCCGTATGGGCGACCAGTGCTAGTTCCGGTCAAGATCTCGTCGTAGTTGTACAACTCAGTCATTCCGACTCCAAACGATTCAGATGCGTGGTTGTTTCCATCCGTCGCAAATCGATAGTTGTCCGAGAACGGATTCGCTCCAACAAAGCCAGTACCTCGCTCCTTGAGCGTAGCGCCAAGAGCGGATGAACCGCCCTTTTGGTATCCGATGCTCTGGTAGTCATAGTACGCGTACGAGTTGGTGTCATAGAGATACTCAACTTCATTCGTTACATCGTACATCTTGACTTGCCATGAACACATGTAGTTCGAGCCGAAGCCGCAGTTCTGGTCGTGCCACTCAATCGTGAACACCTTGGTCGGTGTTGCGATTAGATAGGAACTTGCAGTAGTGTTGTTCCAGTTGCCCCTGTTATCCTTGGCTCTGATGGAATACTCCACTGTGTTACCACGGTCTGTACCGGGGATGGTAGTCGACCAGTCACATACCAAAAATTCGCACTGTGCGCGTGTCTTTCCTGCTTCCTGGTTCAAGGAACGGACTGTCCATGCGCTCCAAGTCGAAGCCTCTGCATCGTAGATACGATACTGCATGTGTGGTCCCTCAAGGACGCCATTGGCGTCAGTTCCAGAAGATACATTCATTCCAGACGGTGGGTCGCCAGCATCCTGCATCCCTACAGTAAGAGTTCTTGCATCTTCACTGTGGGTGTCCAAGAATCCGCCGTGGCTCAACTCTGGTGGATAGATATCCGGTTGTGGTCGAACCGTACTCACCTTTTGGGTGATGTCGGTGTTGCTGCTCCAGCGACCGTCAAATCCTGGTGCCATCCAGCCGTTGAACTGGCGGTCATAGCGGTAGGTGCTGTACGAGTACAGGCAGTACGGGTTGCTGCTCGAACTGCTTGCGAAGTACAGCGGATGGTTGTTGCTGTTAGTACAGAAGTAGTTTCGAGTTGTGGTCGACGATGTGAACGACGCGTTGATTGTCAACGAGCCGAACTTCATCGTGATGTCTCCGGGTATTGGGACTGCCGAGTAGCAATCGTCGCAGTTGCGACCACCGCCCTGGGTTCCGACCGAAGTTCCTGCTACAGGTTGGTCGATTCCAGTTGACGAATCTAATCCGACAACAGCGAAGGCGCCCTCTGCAGCATTGTAGAACCAAATGGTCGACATGCCGGGGCCGTTAACGCCGTTCATCGTCATTCCACCAGCAGGTTCAGTGACCTGACAGGTTGCGGTTTGCGCGCAGTTGCTGTATGAGTAACTGCTCACGGAAGGACTGTAGCGCATTTCGTAGGAACTACCAGAATTGAAGCACTGGTATGAACCAGTGCTGCAAGTACTAGTGTCGTATTCCCAGATGTACTCACCTGTGTCCTCGTAGTAGGTTAGTTGCTCGTCGAAGTAGCGGTAAACAGAGTAGTATCGATAGTTAGTCAACTGGTCGATTTTAATCTGCCATTTGTTGTTCTTCGTTCCGTCACTGCTGAAGGCATCTGCCTCCTCAACCGGCTGCACGAAATAATTGTACAGCGTAGTTGGGGCAGTCACAGAACTTGGGGAGCCTGTTCCGCCAACGGGCAGTGTCTTGAAGTTTGGATTACCGGTTGTTCCAGCAAGCGTACCCTTCAAGTCTTGGAAGGCAAGGAAATACTGGACATAGTCACCCTCTGTTACAGCAGGGATGACCGCTCGGAAGTTGCACCAGTATCCTGCTAAGCAGGTACCGAGTGTCGATGCCGTGACCGCAGTATAGCTACCGTTGTTCACCCTGTAATTCAGAGTTGGAGCACCACTTGCAGTGGTGTCAACACCTGTTTGATCTCTGAGGGAGAACCAGAAGGTTCGCTGCTCGTCACGGTGAGTAGTCAATCCAGTATATGCAACCCACTCATCCTCGGGTGGGTCAGTGTCTGAACCACCAGAATAGTCGATATGCAAATGTGGATACTTTGCAGTACCTGTACAGCCGTAATAGCTGTAGTATCCTGTACTGCACCAGTACCAATATGGAGCACCAGCGGTATTCCTCAATCCGAGGCCGATAATGCTTCCAGAACTACCTGCTGCATTACCGTCAACCGCATCCTGAACATCGCTGATTCCATTGCTGTTCATAGCGATCGAACGGACTGCTCCACCACTCCAGTAGTAACCTGGGTCACTGAGTGAAGTCGAGGAACTCGAAGCGGCGCTGTTGCGGATGTACCGGTTGAGGTACCGTCCACTACTGTACAGGTAACTGCTCGGGTCGATCATGTTGCTCGACTGGCTGCTTCCTGACTTCAGTACCGTGACATCGAAGTTGCGGGCACCACTGCGATAGCGGCCGACATTGCTCTTGAAGTCAACATCGTTCACTGTTGCACCAGTTGGTAGCGCATTGTTGAGGTTGAATCGATACCATCCGTATCGGTAATAGAACGGATAGTCCGAGGAACTCATGCACCCATTGGTGTTTGAGTTAGCCCCTCTGCAGGTGTAGATTAAACTCGAACTCGAGAAAGCATACTCGTAAGTCTGAGAGTACCACCACCAACTTGGAGCGTAGCGGTAGTAGTAGGCGTAGCCTGCTCGCTGTGCTCCCTTGTCGAGGGTTGGGTCGATGACAATCGGGAAAGTCCGGTTGTCAGCATCCATTAGCCAAGTATTCTCGACTACTGTGATGAGCATTACCTGCTCACCGTCGACTCGGATAATGTACTCACCGATGTGAACTCCCTCTGCTGTCGGCTCTACTGACTCGACGAGTGGTTGTGGAATATTTACCAAAACATCGCCAGTCTCAAGGTTCCTAATTGCGAGAGATTGGTTGGTTTTCACCAAGTCACCTTCAGCAATCGGAGATTCCCCGAGGAACAGAGCATAGCCTGTTGGGAGATACATCGTTTCAGCAAGTCCGAAGTAGCCAGAGTCCTTTTGGTGGTCTGCCAATATCGGCGCTTCGCTGAGGATGAGATTTTGCTTCAACTGAGTCGGAGTGACTCTGTAATCCAAATCGATGCCTGTTAGCACCGGATATCGAATTACATTTCCTCCAACATCAACCTGTGCCGAAGCGGGCTTAGTCACATATGGATGTGGTGAGAGAGTTTCCTCATCTAGTACCACAACCATCGGCGATACGCCGTAGCGGATGGTTTGTCCATCCACGACCATCTCTACGCCCTTTGACACATGATCTCCGAAAATCGCTTGGTAGGTGTTTTCAGTAACCGACCAGCCACTCTCGGTAGATTCAAGGTTCAGGTTAATCTCCTCCCAGACGCCGTTGTCCAGATAGTGGACCGGCACTGGAGAGACTATCGCATGAAGGTCTCCATCGTCTCCGACATAGGTCTTCGTAGTCTCTGTTCGAGACCCGATGAGCTCGTTCGCTGCATCGTAGCCGAAGCCATCATAGTCTGCTGGACTCAATAAAGAGTCTGGCAGCGCCAGCGGATCCAGTGTAGGTTCCGCTCCATCATTCTCAGAGGTCTCCAATTGCTCCGTTACCGGTGCAACTGCAGCGCTCCAACTCATTCCAACCATCAAGAGGGTTAGCAATAGCCAACTCCCCCCGAGGGTTACCTTGTTTGTATTTGTCACCATGTCTATACCCCAAACTGTCGTATGGCACGATGAGGCACGCCTTGTAATTGGTATAATGCTATGGGTACGAATGGTTTGAGAATCAGTTTTGGAATGGGGTACTGCTCCAAAGTTGAATGTTAAAAAAGTTCATGAAATAATGTAGTACATACAATTTGTAACACCTCTCGAATATCCAAAGTTAATTCCTATTTTCAGACTGGATCGTCCCTCAAAACAGCCTCCCTGACCACCCGGTTCGACGAGCTGAAAAGTACTGCTTCGACTGGTTAGTTGAGTGCAGACCGACCTAATGAATGTGCCCCCGGCACACCGATTAGACGCAATTATTGACAACCGAATTCTGGGCAGAATGTCGTTTTGAATCATCTCTATTGAGTGATTTATGTGAAAATTGTTGTGATTAAAAACCTGTTGAAAATGGAAGAAATGCTGTGAAACGAAAAAAGGGCCGGGGAGCCCGTAGGGCTCCCCGGCCGAGGGTCGTCCTGCATCCGAAGATGCAGGCCGGTTGTTTTTGTTCGTCGGTTTCACGATGTTCAATAGTCGAACTCGTCATCGCCGCCTTCGACACCGCCGCGCGTTAGAATAAACGCACCTGCGATGACTGCCACGAGCACTAGCAATCCGATTGCAATCCATGCTTGCTGAGGGATGCCATCGCCGCCAGTCTCGCCGCCGATTACCTCACCCTCACCAGGAAGTACTCCCGTGTTTGAGGCGAAGGTCAAGGCATCGGTCGAATCCGAGGCTGCAATGTTTCCTACATCGTCCACAGCAGTGACCGAGTAGTAGTAGTTGCCTGCACTCGTGTGTCGAGCCATAGTTGCCGAGGTGGTTGAGTCCACTGTGTTGTAACATGCAGAAGTACCGATTAGGTTGGTAGTGACCTGCAAGGCTGTGTGGGTGCCGGCCTGTGACCAGCAGATTGACCAGTGGTCCACATCACTAGCATCTGCAGCAGTCCACGAGAAAGCGATGTTGTCGCCATCGTGATTTGCTGTTATGTCAGATGTACCAGGTGCAGGGTCGACCTCACCGTCTGCGGTTGCTGTACCCGAGGCGACTGGTGTGCCAAAGAGGTCACTTCCGTCGCTTGCGACTTCACCGTTCTCAACGCGCACTAGGTAGTTGTAGGTGGTGCCGTGGGTTCCAGTAATTATCGTAGTCTTCTCATTCAATGGGAAGTTCGTAGCTACTCCGTCAAGTGCGTCTCCATCACTGTTGATGTAGATTACACCAAAGTCACCATCTGCTATGAGTGCCTCATTCTCAACATCCCAAGTCAAGGTCACTACAGCACCAGCGCTAAGCGCTGCTGAAAGGCCGGAGATTCCGGCTTGTGGTGCCTGTCCGAGGGTTGCTGATGCAAATACTGCATAGCGGCTCGAGGATCTTGAACCGAGTGAACCATCGTTAGACCAAGCGAGTGACACTGTGTCAGCGTCAACCTGAGTCTGTGTGGTACCAGTTAGTTCGACCCAACCGGTTGCACCCTCATACCAGAGCGAGTATCCATCTGCAGGGTCTGCGTCGATTGTGACGGTCAAATCCTCAGAGTATACATCACTAGGAGATAACTGGGCTGCGACTTCAATGTTGAATGTGCAGACTGAGTTCCATGCTGCTGGGCTCCCGGGAAGGCTCTGGTCGAGCGCATCCTCTGCATCGGTGAAGTTTGCTGCCATTGGCATCTGTCCGCCAAAGATTAGCGAGTAATCGATGTCGTAGCAGTCGCCAACATTGTCTTCGGTTGTGAATTCGTTGTAGACGGTGAACTGCACCTGTGCAGCCGCAGTCGCCATCCAGTGGTCAGTCACTGTGACGATGATTGTTGGGCTGCCGGACCATGATGGTCCCAAGTTGATTGTGCAGATGTCCATGTTCATGCAACCATCCAATTGTGGGTCTGGCATTGGAGTGGAACCGATGTATGACCAAGAATAGGTCATTGGGTCCGCTTCTCCGTCACCGTTCAAATCTGGCTGGTTCTGGTGCATGGCGCGCGCTGAGAAGGAGACTTGGCCCCCCATCACTAGTGCGCCCGATACCTCATCCATTGAGAGGTAGGCGAACGGTCCGTAGTTGATGACCTCGAAATGACCGGTCTTGCGGTCGTTTGCGGAGTTCATGTCGGTGTAGTTGCCGTTGTCGAGCTCTGTGTCCAACATCTCAATCTGCGCGCTTACCGAGTAAACACCAGGATTGAGCATGACATCTGTGCATGCCGTTCCTTCGAGGATAGCAGGCAACATCTCGCCGAGCGCCGCGTGGGCGTATGAGCCCTCAGGATTCTCTGGGTCGTCGCACTCAACTGACACATATGGTTGGCCTTGGCCTTGGTCGTCGGTTACGGTGAAGGTAACGGCCCAGTCGTAGTTTGTTGACTCGGGGTTGCTTCCACTGTGCTGAACAGTAGCGTAGAGACGGGTCATGCCTGCATCCAAGCGGCCGCCGTCTGCACGGTCTGGGCCGACTTCAACATCGAGAACTCGAACATCGTGGTAAGAGGCGAAGGTGCCAGTCAACAGGGCGTCATTGTTGCCGTTCCTGTCGTCAAGCGATTGGTTCGTCTCCTTCATTTCAGTTACAATATCCGACTCGTGAGAGCCGGGTCCGGCGCCGTAATCGGTTGAGATCTGCTCGTAGATTCTGTAGGTCTTCAACGAAGCAGAGACGGTGAAAGTACCGATACCGCTTGCGGTCGCTGCGTCTCCCTTAATCGAACCACCGAATGTGTAGGCGGTCTGGAATGTAGGAACTTGGCGAGTCTCGCCGATGTCGCTTGCATTCACGATTGTAGGTGGCTCAGAAGTTAGGTTAGCGTAGACCTCAATGTCTACTACATCACCGAAGTTAACTGTCCATGTGCAGTCGTTAATGTCGGGGCAGCCTTCGTGGTTGCCGTCGCCATCAGCGTCGAAAGTTGAGATTGTGGCGCCATCGCCGTCAACTGCCTCAAAGAGACCACCGAAGTTAACCTCCATTTCGACATTGCGTGGGTCCCAGGAATCACTCCCGTCGACAAAAGCGGTCATGGTGAACTGGTGCGGGCCTGCACCTGAGCCTCCATTCGCTTCGTCATCCCATGCTAGTTCGACAGAAATATCGTACCAGTCAATCACGGTAACATCGTATGAAATTTGATTGTTATTCAAATTCGTGTCTTGGTCACCAGCGTTAATCGAAATTGTCACGGTGAACACACCGGGTCCTGCTGGAGTCCAAGCCAAGTTTCCGCCTGCGGAATCGCGGACGAAGTAATTGCCACCGGCCAAATAATCACCAGCGGCAAGCGAAGCGTGGTCACAAGACAGCGTATCGTCACAGACGGCGCTGTCTTCGTGATCGATGATGGGAGGAGTCACTGCGACTCCATCATCCACCTCTACGGAAATTGACAACTCAGAGACATCATTATCTCCGGTGTTCTCAACAACCACTCTGAAGTTGATTTCTTCACCAACATCCAATGCGTTTCGCACATTTCCATTCATGTCAGTCGAAGATGCACGGGGCTCTAGAGCACCAACGAGTATTACCTCGTATGCAGCTCGGCCTTCTGTATCTTCGACCACTTCTTCTTTACTCAATTCAACTGGGTTAATACTGGCCAAAATGCTTGCTAGCATTAGCAAGGCCAGAACCAGACTCATCGTTTTCTTCATGTCACAGTCCTCCCACTGACGGGGTCACCCCACCTTTTCAATCTGTATTTATACTATGCGCGAGAGATTGTTAGGTTCGCCGGTTACAAACGCACAACTGAATTGGTTTTGGTGCATTCATTTTGTATCATTCAATATCACGGAGCGCCTCCGCAGGGTGCACCGAAGCAGCCTGCAAAACCGGCCAAGTTGTGGCTAAAAGTGTCAACAGATAAGCACCGAAAATGATGGCTGAAATTTGCCCCCAAGGAAGCACAAATTCTGCCCCTTCATCGCGCAGATATTTCACATACAATTGGTAGTGGAAACCGATACCGATTACAGCCCCATTGAGGATGCCGAGAAGAGATATCCAGGTGAGTTCAACAAGGTAGCCTGCAACAACCATCTCGCGCTGGAACCCAAGGGCGCGCAGTATCCCGGTTTGGTGAGTTCTTTCAGAGACATTTCGAATGGTGATTACGCCGAGCCCAGCGATTCCCACGGCAAGCCCCAGCGCGAGGAATGCTTGAAGCAATCCGAACATCGCGTAAATGAACGATTGAATACTCAAAAACATGACATTGATTGAGAGCACGAAATAGCCCTCTTCAACCAGCGCGTATTGCAACTCTTTCGCGATCTTTTCCTCCTCTTCAATTGAAGTCCCTTCCGGCAGCGAAAACCAAATTGCATCCGGCTCAGAATCGAACCTTTCGCGCGAAAAATCCTTGTTTACATTGATTCCATGAGCAAACCAGCCACTTTCCTCCTGCAAAACCGCCGCCACGAAGACGGTATGGTTGACATAAGGGTTGAATGGGTCCTTGACGACGATCGCATCGCCGATATTGTAGCCCATGCCCTCATGCATGATGCCGCGCTCACCCTGCCAGCCATCCTGTGCCAACTGGTAATCGATGACCACCAATGTCTCATTTTCGAGCACCCTCTGCCAGACTTCCCCCTCTGTCGCCCCCAAATCTGGTGCCCAAGAGTAGAGAGGTAGGCCGCCATGCGCTGTGAAATTCGTATCAAATCCTCTGATAGTGGTGTATTGCGACTTGTTTTCGGGGTCGGCCTCATTCGATCTGTAGGTTTGGACGACCGCGGTCTCAACTACTGCGACCGCATCGAATGTCATCGGGTCGATTTCGCCCAAATCCCAGTTTGACCTGTTCTCATCGAGCTCCATCTCGCCGTAGGCGACGATTTCCCACTCGCCCTTGGCGTTTTCACCAATATCTCCGAGATAATTGCCGAACATCGCTGAGTATCCAGAAAGGACAACGACTGCGAACACCACGAGACTGAACATTCCCATTGTCATCGCAGTTCGGAAGGGTGTAGCCAGTGGGTATGCTAGAGCGGTGGGTAGGACAGAAGCGACCCGTTTTGAGAGGGATGAGCCGGCCCGTGCGAGGGCGCGTGCTATCATCGGTGCGAGGCTGGTCAAAAGGAGCACTCCGGCGCTGACAAGGAAAAGTCCGAGGACGATGAATGAGGAGTCTCCTGCCTCCATATCTGCTCTCAAGGGGTCTGTCCAGATGCCCCAGCCGAACATTGCGAGTCCGAGTGTAGTCATGACCAATCGAGGGACTACAATCTTGCGACTGAATCGGGTATTTCTGATTGTGAGTGACTCGGGTAACAGAAGATTGAGAATGAAGAAAAGCGGTGGGACTAATCCGAGCAGGAAGAGGAATCCTCCAGTCAACCACCAAGCAAAGCGAGAACCTTGTTCAGCATCTCCGATTAAAAAGGCAAGAACTGCACAGATTACAGCCGCTCCGAAGAGTAGCAAACTGACGAGAATAGTCCACCACGGTAGGGACCCTTTGAGCCGTGTCGGAATGTCGCGCATCGCCGCTACGACATTCATTCGTGAGATGTAAATCGCGGTTGCAAAGAGGGTCAGCCAAGTGACGATGAAGCCGGTCGCAAATCCGGTCAAAAGGCTGTGCCACTCCCATGCGAAGAGAATTGAACTGCCAAAATTTGTTGACAGTGCCTTGTCGAGAAATAGCATCAAGACTCGCGCCACACCGATGCCGAGAACCGCTCCCACGGCGCTGGAAATGAGGCCGATAATTGACCCCTCGAGAACGAACATTGCGCGCAAATCTCCTCGCTGCATTCCGAGGGCACGCATCATGCCCATCTCCGACTTGCGCTCATCGGCGAGCATCACGAACAGATTCATGACGAGGAGTACGCCGGCGAAAATGACGAACGAACCGAAGATTAGGAAGAGCGCAGAGAAACTTGAGCCGGCATCCTCAGTCGCTTTGCGGACATCGGTTTTCATAGCGATGACATTGAATCCGAGAGAAGACGCGGTGGTCATCTCATCTGTCCAAGCGGTTACATTCGCTTCGAGGGCGTCGAAGACGCCCGGAGCAGCAAGTGTTGGTCCTGCTACCATAACGCTGCTGCGAACCGGTTCATCCATCAGCAGCAGAGCCTCTCCATCGGAGACATTTACGATGGCTACAGAAAGGTCGTCCAAGCCGGGTTGACCTGGTGGTGAAGGTAGTGGAGGAACTGCTGCGGTGTAGTTCAGTTGAATCGGTTCGTCGTAACCGCGGGCGGCGGGCATCATGCCTAGCAGTGAGAGGTTCGCCGGAGGAACTAGTGCTGTGCCGGCCGCTGACCAAGCGGTAAGCATCACTTCACCAGCAGCAGGTTCAGGCAATACCGAGCCGCCGCCTGTAATCGAGAGAGCGATGAGTGGGATGTTGGATGCTCCATCTACCGAATGTTGGTAGGGAAGGCGGCCGCTGATGCCATTCTCATCAGTGATGAAAGCGCCATCGGGTCCACTGGCGAGAGTGTAAGTTCCGTCTGACCAGACGGTTCGGCCGTCGGCAGAAGAAGGCGGCTGAGCGGTGCCATTCACGAAGTTGACACCATCGAAGATGTAGAGGCCAGCCCCTTCGACTAGAACACCATCACCACCGACTGAAAGAATGTCACCGGCTGGCAACCCCAAATCGTGAGCCGAGCCATTCACATTGGCGAGGCGGTTCAGTGTACGAACGAGGTCTTGTCCACTTTGGTCCCAAGCGATTCCACTAACCTCAACCAAATGGCGGACCGCTGGAGGGTCCTGCTGCCACGCGCACGCGAGGGAAGAGACTCCAAGACTCACAAGAGGAATCGAACAGGTGTGACTCGTGGTCAAACCGGAAAGTCGAATCAATAACTGGTCGCCGTCAATCGCCAACTCACCATCGATGAGTTGTGGCAAAGTCGAGAGAGATAACCCGGTTGCATCCCATGAAATTTCGCCTTCAGCATACGGCTCACCATGCAACAGCACCGCTGAATCGGAAGAAATTCGTAAGCCGACCCCGACCGCTGAAGAGTTGACCTCTCCGACCGCCAAGTCGACCAAATCTCCCTCTCCCGCGGGTAAGGAAATGTCACGCGATGACTCATTTTCACTGAGAATTGAAAGCCGAACACCGTTGGAATGGAGCGATAGCGCGACCCCATCATCCAAGGAGGATATAGCGAGAATGGCATTGTCTGAGTCGTCTTTAGGGACCCATTGGAACCATTGGCTCGTCTCCCTCACCTGAACCGACAAACCTGCCGGAGTAGCGTACCAGTCTGCCACACCGTCCACTGCAAAACCGTTGACTTCCGAAGTGAGGAGCCCACTCAAGTTCACCCCATCTTGGCTGACTCCAGCGAGTGGTGACATCAAAATCTCAAGGATTGGAGCGTCAGGCGCTATCATGGAGATATTTTCTCTCAGACTTTCGACTTCAGCGCCGGACAGCAGTCCGGTGCCGGTCGTGCGCTGAACAGCGAGGGAAAATTCTTCGGGAATGGTTGGAACATCAAGTCCGCCGTCAATTCCGAGAAGCGCCTCGTCGAATGTGGCATTGATTCGCGGGAAAACTCGCTCTTCAGCGGCTCGGGCATCGAGAAGTCCACCGGTTGCTGAAAACGCGATTCGGTTGATTTCGCCCTCGCGACCCATCAATTCCTGCATCTGAGCCAGTTCGCTGAATATGGCTGGGTCGCCGCCACTAACGAAGCCAGTCGCTTCGATTGAGACGATTGCTTGAACAGTAAAATTGGCTGATGGGCGTTTGATTGAACCTGTGCTGATATCGGTCCAAGTCGCTTCGATGATATCACCGACCTGCAATTCCATCTTACTCGCTGCCTCTTGGTTGACGACCACCTTACCCGCCTCGATGTCACTGTATTCGAAACCATCATCGCCTCCGATTGGACGCCAAGTTCCGGTCTGCTGCATTTCGCCATCCATAGCGAGCCAGTTTGCGACTGGTTCGACAGTTCGATGTATTGGTGATTTTAGAGAAACCGCCATCTGGATACCGAGAGATACCGCGTCTAAATCGGGGTCGGGTTCCATTAACTCAACAAATTCAATGGCACGGGTCTGGTTCCACCAGAGAGGTTGGCCGGCTGCGTCTGACCCTTTGATGACTATGTCCGTTTCATCGAGAGCCTCGGTGAATTCGGCACTCAAAGTCGCATCAAGACTGTCGCCGACTACAAGGCTGCTCGATACAATCGCTGAGCCTACGAGCAGCCCAACGATGATGAGCGCGGTGTTCCGCTTGCGGCGACGCAGATTGCGCAGCGCCATTCTGCCGAGGATTCGCTGCCGCTTCTCCAACAGTAATCTGATTGATATTGAAAACACAATCGCTGAAACAAGCCCGAGGCTCAGTGCAGTGGTTATCCAGCCAAATCCTGGCCCGTCAAAAGAGGATTTTTTAACAATTGAAAGAGTGAGACTGAAAACTAGCCCGGCCACTACCAGCGAGAAGAACAGAAGAACGGCTGAGATTGCAAACCGGTTGAGAGCTGGACTCAACAGGCGGGAACTTTCGGATTCTGTGGTGCTGGTGGCGACCAAGTAGACCAACTCCATTCACTCTTCTTCCGTAGAAGCATGGATGAGTTTTTCGTCCGCAGTAATGAGGCCATCACGGATGGTCACTTTGCGTGAACATTTCGCGGCGATTTCATCTTCGTGAGTCACCATGAGGAAAGTGATTCCGCGAGTTTTATTCAAATCAATGAGAAGCTCAAGAATTGACCTTGAAGTCGGAGTGTCAAGATTGCCGGTTGGCTCATCGGCCAAAATCAATGCCGGCTCATGAACAAAGGCGCGGGCGATGGTAACCCTCTGCTGTTGACCGCCGGACAACTCCGCTGGAAGATGGCCTGCCCAATCCAAAAGACCGACTGACTCCAACGCCGAAAGAGCACGCGCACGAGCCACTTTCGGTGGCTCCCCTACAATCAAGAGAGGCATCTCAACATTCTCAACCGCAGAAAGAACAGGCAACAAGTTGAACGATTGAAAAACGAATCCGAGGCGCTCCGCGCGCATCGTCGTCCGCTCCCTATCCGACATCTCAGAAAGCGGACTCCCATCGATCAAAACTTCACCAGTAGAAAATTCATCAAGACTCGATACACAGTTCAGTAGAGTCGTCTTTCCGCAGCCAGAAGGACCCATGATAGCGACCATCTCTCCCGCTTCAATCGAAAGGTCAACGCCCCGCAAAGCCTTCACCTGAGACGAGCCCATATCGTACACTTTCCAGAGCCCTTTCGCCTCCAGTACCGTAGTCATGCAGCGGTGGTGAAGGGAGCACCTATTATACCCATGTTTGGCCCCCCGTCAATCGAATGAGCGAGTCGGAATTCCACGAGGCGGTCAAAGTCAAAGCCCTCTTTTTTGGCCCTTTGGCGGAAACTTTAGGCACCCGCGAAATAGAAATCGCGCTGCTGCTCGGCTCCACCATCCAAGACCTCGCCAACCGCCTCAACCTTGGCCGTTCACTTGAGCAAGGGACCCGGGTAGCACTGAATGGAGTCTTTTGTTCAGTTGATGAAGAGATTCCAGATGCTGCAGAAATCGCTTTTTTGCCGCCAGTTTCTGGCGGCTGAACTGAATTTTGAGGGAGTCGCCGGGCGAATCATTCAATGGATGAGCCCGGCTCGAAGGAAACAGAGGGAACCGAAGATGATGCCATCAACCGGAGAGATGCTGATTATTTTGGCACTATTTGTGCTCTTTTTTGGCATTGACAAACTACCGAAAATTGCCCGCTCATTGGGAATGGCGAAAGGTGAATTTCAGCAGGGGCTTTCCGACAGCCACATCGAGTCCACAGAGGCCGACCTTGAGAGAGGTGGCCGAACCGAGGCAGCGGCAATCACCGAAGTGGCAGAGGCGGCTGGTGTCGAAGTTGAAGGAAAGAGCGTCGCAGAAGTTGAAGCGGAACTCGAAGAAGAGTGAGCGCCGACTTCTGGCGTTTGAAACTTCAGATTCATTCTAGATTCATTTCTTGCGCATTTTCAGTGGAGAACCACACAAATCGCAATCCCCGTGGTCACCCTTCACCTGTGACTCGGAACTACCCTCATGCTCAGCACCGCAGCCAACACATTTGAGGAACCAAGTCCACTTAGCCTGAATTCCATCGGTCAACACAGTTTCACATTCAAGGCCGGCCGCAGCACAACAGTTCTGCAGCCGATAGTCATCCGTCACCAAGACTGCACTCAACTCGATGGCAAGCGCCAACAGGTCGAGGTCAACTCGTGAGAGGCCGGCAATATCTCCCGTTTCAACCGCTATCTCGCGGGCGCGTTGAAGTGAGACCGGCATAGGAGCCTGCCAGACCAAATTGGTGGCGATGAGGGCGAAGGCTCGTTCGGGGGAGAGCCGCTCTATCTCCCCTCTTTGCGAGTCGGCGACGAATCCGTCCAGTTCAGGCAACGGCAGGTGGAGGAGGGCGGCCGTATCCAACACTCGCATGGCCACAGGGCGGCTTGGGGCGTTCATCAGAGTGTCGGTTTCCCTATTGCTTGCCGCCCCCTTACCGGCAACCTTCATGGCGGCGTGAGGAGGCGTGCGCTTCATGAGCGGCTGGAGCGAGTTAATCTCAAGCGGGACCGAATGGTTCGGCAGTTTCGGATTGCTTGGCCTTGCGGGCCTCTCTTTCACGGAGGCTTTCCTGCAACCGATTCCTCCCGACGCGCTCGTTATTCCGATGGCAGCAAGCTCTTCGGAGCCCTCTTGGCTAGTCTCCATCTTCGTGGTCGTTACTCTCTCAAGTGTACTCGGCTCTCTTGTCGCTTGGTGGATGGGTGACAAGTTTGGAAACCCACTCCTTGAGAGATTCGCTAGCCCAAAGGCGGTAGAGAAATTCAATTTTCTGGTGACGAAGTATGGAACATTCGGAATTTTTATCGCCGCCTTTTCTCCAATTCCATACAAGGTTCTAGGTTGGTGCGCCGGCATCGGCAAGATGGACAAGCATTCGTTCATTCTCGCCGGATTCATCGGCCGTTCCCTCAGATTTGGGGTCGAAGTTGCGGTGGTCGGGCTCTACGGCGAACAGTTTCTCGAGTTCCTAAAAGGGCCCGGATTCGTGGTTGTTACACTCGCTGTTGCCCTGTTGGCATACCCGGCTTGGCTCTGGTGGGATGGCCTCGAAGTCACCGATGAAGAGGAGTGAACAGACCGAACCGTTCATGCACTATACCCATCCCCGGCGCATTGTCGCTCCTGTGGTGTAGCACGGCCCATCATTCCGGGTTTTCATCCCGGCGACTCGGGTTCGAATCCCGACAGGAGCACTGAGCGCTAAACGCTGCACTGAATGCTATATTTGGTCGTTTAGAAAAAGCAAAGTTTCGTTTTTTGACCCCGAAATTCGGTCGTTTAAACGCATTCGTTTTGACGATTTATCAGGTAGCTCGTTGTCGATAGGAGGCTAGCAATCCTGTGAGGATGATTCCTGCAACGATTCCGAAGTAGAACCCCTGCTCGCGCGCACCGCTGCCAGCGAGGTCTTCGAAGGAGAGCGCCATCGATGCTGTGATTGGTACGACGAATACAATGAACCTGAGAAACCAAGTCTTCGGCGTTGGCCGCTTACCCATCGGTCGGAGAGTTACCGAGCCGGCCTTCACTATCATCTGCCAGTCGAGTGCTGTGGCGACAAGATTCAGCCGTTCGTTCACCATTGGACGGATTGTGGGCTCCCCCAGTGAGTGTTTTCCTCTGCCGGTGATTAATCGGATTCGGCCTACTTCCGGCCTGTTCATGATTACTAAATCGAGAATTCTGCGTGAGCCGGCCAAATCCAAATCATGCAAGTCCACGCTCAAGGTACCTCTCTCAGTGCGTATGTGGGTGGATACTCTCCAAGGCTTCTCTGCTGCCCACGACAAACCTGCTGCATGCGCTTCAACCGGGCGGAGTAAATCTTGGATGAATGCTACCTTGTCGACCTCCTCATTGCCACCTCCACCCCGCTTTATTTCGAAAAGACGCCAGCCGCCGTAGAGTAGCGTAATCACAGTAACTGACACGCCAAATGTGACCCCGATTCTTACCGCTTCTAGCAGGTCACCCTGCAAGCCGATTGTAAACAGAGCGAGGAACGATGCCATCGTCGAAACCATCACTCCGAGAGCGATACTGATGCCGACCAGGTCCTTGACGCCGACCTCCACCATGACTCCGCCTAACGCCTTCGCGTGAAAGCGATTGCGGCCGAATCGTTCTGTTAAGGTGAGAAAATGCAAAAAGTGGTATCGCCGACGACTACGGGCAAACGCTGATGATGAATGATGCACCCCCCCGATTCACATGGCTGAACGCAGTGGTCTTGACAGCCGTAGCCGCGAAGTTAAGGTCGCTTACTGGGTGATGGGACTTTCGCTTGGTTACCTCATCGCAGCCTTCCTAGTCCCGGCCCTACTTCCGACGGGAACCATCCCAGAACTCTCAGGCCGGGCAAACCTCTTCGATTACGCAACCGACAACAGTTGGGGCAACCAACCCCACTCGGAGGGAGGAAGTATGGGGCACGACCAGTCAGAGCATGGAGGAAAATTTTCGTGGCTTGAATTGGACCCTTTTTCGGCATTTGTGTACGGCTTCGGCGATGTCAATTGTCACCAGAAATATGAGCGCTCATGGAGCATAAACGGCAATCAGATGCCAGTTTGCACACGAGATATCGGAATTTTCGCCGGTATCGCATTCGCTGCCTTCCTGTTCAGCCGACGGGGTGCAAATCGCTGGACTATCAGAGACACCATTCTCTCAGTCTTCCCAGACGAGCGGGTCGAGTGGTGCTACCTCCCCGACCGCCGCTTCATGGTCGCCTTCGGTGGTATCGCCCTGCTGCTGGTTCCTACCGCCCTCGATGGCGGAATTCAGGCGATTACAGACTACGAATCTACTAATTTGAAACGACTGGTGACCGGTTTTCCGATGGGAATCGGAATAGGAATTCTGTTCTCAGCGATGTTTGCTGCTCATCCAAAATCGTTCGAATTCGATGCTGGGAGAGTTCTGCTGCCACTCAACGCTCGCTTGGTACCATCCGCCGAGGAGCCTGCTACTGCGGACGAATTGGTTGAGGATGGCGCTACGGCGAGCGATGAGGGTGCCACCCTAGGCAGTACAGCGGATGATGATTCATCTAGTGGCGAAGAAGAGTGAGTGGCTGACAAGTAAGCGACTGACAAGTGAGTGACTGACAAGTAAGCGGCTGACAAGTGAGCGTCTGATAAGAGGGGAATTTACGCCCCTCGCCACCACTTTCTGAACTCTGCAAGGTCTGTTGGTGGCCCGGTGCCACCAATACCAGAGCCGAGCAGTTTGAGCCGCTCATTGCAATGGTCGACTTTTGCGCGCAACTCTCTACTCGGATTTCTACCAAGAATCGCAGACATAGAGTGGTTCCACCTGCCTTCTGGATTTTCCAAACGCCAGGCTGCCAACTCTTCCTTCAAAGGCCAGATGGCCAGTCCAAGACGGCCGTAAGCCTGCCAGTCAGAACGGAGTTCGTAACTGTGGCCGCTTCGACCGAGCAGAGGTGAGTGTTTGCGGACCCATCCCGATTGTCGCTCGAAGAATCTTAACATTCGTTGAGTGTGCCGATATGTCACCATCCGAACAGGACCGAGCCATCGGCGAAGACTGACAACCTCAGCGCCGGGTATTAGAGAAAGAGTTCCAACAATCGACAAGATAGGATGAAGCAACGGATTCAGTGGAACATCCCTGCGGTCATCGTCCCAATTTTCGCGTGCCTCAAGGTAGAGGCTGTGGGCTTCCTTTAGAACACGCCAAGGTGCATCTTTTCCAAGCCAATCTTCGTTGAATCTCATCGGTGAAGAGTCTAGCACATCGAGCCGTCGTTGTTTATTTTGCCACTTCAATGCGGCAGACAGCAAATGCCTGTCAACAACCTCAGAGTCAACATTGAGTGGTGCAGCCTTTCGGTTGATGAAATCCCTGAGTGCAACCTTCAATTTTGCCTTCAACTGGTCCTTCGTTCCATCGTTGACTATCGGCCCAACAACAGCACCCTTGTCGAACGGTTTCGGCATCGAAATCACACCACCTAACAAGCGTGTGTAACCGGCGCGGATTTTGACTTGATATTCATCTGTCTCGAAATATTCTGTGTCATCTGTCCGCGTGGAAATCGCCAATTTCAAACCATCTTCCGAGATTCGGTTGAGAGCCATTTCGGGGTCACAATCAACCCAGATGCAGAGGTCTGGAATACATGCTGCAGAATTGAGCCGTGCAACTTCTTCAAGTCCCAAGTCGCCGACGATTCCTTGGTAGACGAGTGAAGAGTGGACATTGCGCTCACTGACGACTATCTGCCCTTTTTTGAGTTTAGGAATAATCCATGCGTGCGAGTGGTCCAAACGGTCTGCCGCAAACATGCTGGCCTCCCTCACAGGTCCTGCCTCGCCCGTTCGTACAGCCTCTACCGCCAACTGCCCCAATGGGTGGGCCCGTCGAGGCTCAGCCGTGATTGCAACATCTGTGAAAGAGAATTCTTCGCAGATTTCAGCGATTATTTTCGTGGCGACGCCCTTGCCACTTCCGTCACCGCCCTCAACTGTGATGAGATACATGGCGTCGCCTCTGCACCACTACGAAACGCCGAGGGCGATAAACTGCACTTCCAAGAGCACTCGGCCTACTGCCCTGCATGTCTCTATTTCTCGCAGATGCGCAGGGTCGCTGGACTACGCTGAACATTGAGATTGGATGATGTCCTGTTCGACAATACCTTGTCTGCTGGCTGAAATCTCTGCGCCCTGTTCTTCACTGGTCTTTGAATTGAGGTCTCGCCAACATGAGAAGAGCCATGCCGAGAAGAATCAGAAGCGGGCCGAAGAAGATGCCACCTCGACTGAAGAGGCCGAACCCGCACAACCACTGTGTACGCCGATAGCGGGCGCATTTTCTGGCCTCAAATCCACCGATGATTCCTGTGGCGGCGCTGATGAGAGTCAAGACTGCAATCGCAGTCGAAAGTTTCAACGCCGCCTCGAGATAACTCTCACTACGTAGGTCGGCTGAATCGACCCCCTCGCCCGCTACCATGGTGATGGTGAGGTCAGGTACTTCCCCGGGTATGAGAGTGCGTTCGACTGTGATATAACCGTCGATTTTAATCCGCAACAACATAGGTTCTCTCGCAACATTAGTCAAAGTGAAACGGCCCTGGTCATTGCTCTCAGCGCGCGCTTCTGAGCCGTCATCGCTCAATCGGATTAGGTCGATTTGAACACCCTCCAACCCTTCTCCACCGGTACCATTCTCGGTGTCTAATTGAGTCAACAATAGCCCGTGGACTGAGCCGTCGTCAGTTACTTCAAAAAGAGTGCTTGAGATGAGGTCTCTTGGGTCGGTGCTGAGGAGTAGAGCGCCGCTAGCCGCGCCTAGAATACTGCCAACTAAAATGAGCAGAACTGCAAGGTTGAGCACCCAACTTTCCTCGGCTCTTTCGCGAAGTGCCGCTGGCAGTCTGACAATCGATGGGTCACCACCATCTGTCACCGCTTCGTAAGCGGCTTGCTTGCGCTCCTTTCTAGCGCGTCCCATGCGCCGTCGCCGGCGTGCCACCCGGTCGCTGAGAGAAATCGATGCTGCAGCATCTTCGTCGTCGATTACCACTTCGAGTTCTTCTTCGACTTCGACTACACCCTCATCCTCGAGTTCCTCTCTGACTCTTGAGCGAAGTGCGTCAAGCCGCTTTTTCCTCTCAGAGTCAGCGCTCATTCCTCACCCTCCGAGCCTTCCGTGCCATCGGGGGGATTGTGAACCTCTCGGCTCTTGGTGAGACTGTCGAAGCCTTTACCCCACAATAGGAAAGTGAGCGACGCAGCCAATCCACCGATTATCAACATCTCCCAGCGAGGGAATAGAGGAGTATTTTCATCACCACCTTCAGGTGGCAAATTGGAATCATCGGGAACTTCGATCAAATGGAAGGTGACCTCGTACATCACTGGCCAATATTTTCCAGTGACATAGATAGCGGAAGAATTGAGGTCAATTGCGATGCCGTTCAAAACATGGTTTGACTCGGCACCCTCTGGAGTCAGAACGCTTGCATCAACAACACCGACTACCAGCCCAGAACTGCCACTGATGAGATAGATTGAATCATCATACCAGACATTCGCGTAAATCGTTCCGTCAGCCAAGCACTCAAGTTCATTCAGCTGCTCCAGCGGCTCTCCGTCAAGAGTCACTTCAATCTCGTCGACAACTGAGAAATCGGTCGAGTTTCGAATTGTCAGCGTGCTGCTGCCATCCGACATGTAGAGCAGGTCACCCATCGCACAGAGCCCCCACCCCTCGCCATCGAAAGTGAAATTTCCAACCACTTCAAGGGTCTCAATCGAGTAGCGGTGGGCGACTCCAGACTTCCAAGTCAGTTGAACCAGTTCATCGCCGACCACAGCCAGCCCCTCGCCGAACTCAGAGCTGTCTAATGGAATGGAGCGCAAGACCTCGCCCGTTTCCATATCCAATTCCCTCAGTTCCGAGTGGTCGTACATCCCCGTACTCTCGTACATCCTGCCTTCGTGAATGACGAGCCCTTGGGTAAATGCTGACTCATTGTGAGGAATCGTCTCTACGACTACAATTTCGTAGGCTATTGGGGTTGAATTTGGGTGTTCTGCCAGTGTGACATTTGCCAATGGTGTAGCGAGCAGGAGGAGCAGAGTGGCGGCGGCGAGGAGGGCGCGATTTGGATAGAAGGTGCCAGAACCGCCCCGAATCATGTATGAACGATGCACCAAGGGCTATTAAATAGGTCTTGAGAGTGAGCAAGCGTGAGATACCATAGGTATCCTCACGGTGGTTATCCAATGAAGTTCAGAGCCCCAGTTTTTCTTGTGCTGTTGATGGTGATAGGTGCGCTATCGCCCCTGCTTGCGGGTGGGGCTGTTGCCCACGAGGCTCAAGCGGTAGATGCTGGCGGGATTGTTCTTGGAGATATCGCCGACTTTGACCCTGCAGTGAATGGAAAGCGATACCTCTTCGTCGATGATGACGAACCTCTTTGGTCCGCTACTCGAATGCATAAACTCGCTTGGATTGATGCTGGCTATCCCGGCCTTGTCATGCCATTCGCCAACGGTGCATCAGGTAAATCGTCGCATTCGGGCTGCAACCCTCACAGCGAAGGAACTGGACTTACCATCCAGACCAGTGCGGGGCAGATTGCAGCGACTGTGGAAAAGACAACTCCAACCGCGGCGTTCATCGTTGAGAATTCTCAAACGGTCTCTTCAGCGGTGCTCAACAACTTGGCTTCTGCTTGGACATCGACCATCTATGCGACCGACACTACATATTTCGGCAGCGCACCAGATGTCGATAACAACTGCCAAATTGAAATCATACTCTACAACATTGATGGCCCAGCAAACATCGGCGGATACTTCTCACCAAGTATGTCTGGACAGCGAGAAATTCTCTATGTCGATGTCAATGATTTGAGTTGGGCAAATACCATTCTCGCCCACGAATTTGAGCATTTGCTGCACAATGCTCGTGACCCGTTCGAGTACATTTGGATCGACGAAGGGAACGCAGACATGGCCGCATACCTCTGTTTTGGAGCAACTAACGCGGTAATCGGACACGCCAACTCTTGGGCGCAACAACCTCACATCTCCGTTCGCTGGTGGAACCAATCACTCGCTGACTATGGCGCAGGCTTCCTCTTCATGCTCTTCCTCTCCTCCAAGTTGGGTGGTGGGCAGGCAATCCAGAGTCTTGTGGCTGACACCGCAACCGGCGGTGCCGGAATTGTCAACCTCGCCAACAACCCTATTCCGGGCTCGCCTGGTCAAATCGGCAACACGATGTCAGATATCTTTGCCAATTTCACAGTGGCAACTCTACTCGATGATTCCCAAAATCCATACGGGCTCGATAACATAGACATGTTCGATAATTGTGGAAGTTCACAATTCTGTAAACTGCAACTCACAGATAGTAACAGCAATTGGGGTAGCATTTGGCAGCGCCAAGGCGACTCTCTTTTCGGCTGGGGCGTGAGGGCGTACAAGTTCACAGGCGGAACTGGCTCACCACTCAATGTGATGGTGCAGGCATCTGAAACCAACTTCGCAGGGCGATTAGTCTACCGAGAAATAGCAACCGGAACTTGGACGAGTGAACCTCTCATTTTCAACGGTGGTACGGCGACTGGTTTGGTGACCGGGTTTGGCAACATTTCGGATGATGTCTATGTCGTAACTTGGTACGAAAGCGTCGTTGATGACTGCGACTACTCGATGGCTAACTGTGGCTGGCCCGGTGGACAGCCGGCTATCTATCCAACCGCGACAATCGATATCTATGCCACTCTCATCTCACAACCAGCAACCATCTTCCAGCAAGGTTTGCTGCTACATGACCGAGACAATGACACGATGCCCGACACGATGCAGTGGACTCTCGAAGTCAACTCGACTGCATTTTGGGAGATTCTCGACATACAGGTGATGGCGTTCAACAACAACACACTCTACGATACGATGAACATTCAAGTCGGTGCAGGTCAAGGCGCTTCGGTGAACCGCTCGGTTTGGTTTACTCCGCCGATGGATGGCGATTGGCAACTGTTTGCTCAAATGTTTGACCAGATTGGGAATCCAGTTGACAACGCTGCCGTGCTGACCCTTCCAACCACCACCTACAACATGGCCCCGGTCGCGACGGGCTCGCTCTCCTCCAACACCTCCCAAACTTGGTTGCCGATACAGTTCAATGGGGCTGGGTACGACATTTGGGGACTGTCGAGCAACAATCAATCGTATTCCCACAACGCATCGCCTACCGGTTATCTATGGGACTTCGGCGATGGCGGCCAGTCGTGGCTACGAACTCCGAGCCGCGCCTACACAACGGTTGGAGAATTCAACGCAACTCTTCAGGTAACGGATATCGGAGGCAAATCAAGTGACTCTCAACTTTGGTCAATGAATATCACAGATAACATAGTTCCTGACATCAAAATCAGCGTCGATGGTCAGCAGGTACAAGGTGGAATTACTCTCCTTACATCTCAGTTGGTGATGTTTGGAGCACACCTCACAGAGGACAATGTACCCGACCAATATCTCGACTTCCAATGGGATTGGGGCGATGGAACGAGCGAGGGTGGCATAGGACACCTCAGTGCGACCCACGAGTGGAGTAATGGCTCTGCAAATGGGACATTCTACACTCTAGTACTCACCGTGAGTGATGGTACACATACAGTCAATGAAACCCTACTCGTGCTCATTTTGAATCGTGTCCCTCGGCAGATTTTCAATCTCCCGCTTGAAGTCGATACACTCACTCCTTTGCCCATGCCAACCGTCTTCACAGACGACGATGGGACAATCGATACTTGGCAGTGGATTTTCAGCGAGCCTGTGAATCTCGATGGTGGCTCTCCATCGATGGCTGACACCTTCGGCAGCACTACTTCGAGCGACCAGAACCCAACTCCTGCGTGGCGCACTCCCGGAATCAAGAACATCACTCTAGTCGCCACTGATAACGCTGGTAACACCTCGGTTGCAATAATTCAAATTACAGTTAACAATCAGCGACCAGTAGCCCTTTTCGCCCGCCCGCTGGATGGCGACACGGCAACCCCGTTCTCGTTCCAAAGCCAATCGTTTGACCCTGATGGAAACTCTGGAAATATGACCACAATTTGGACACTTTCGGACCTTAACCAGACCATTGTGAACCAAACTGCAATCGTCCATACATTCTCCACTCCCGGCACACACTTCGTGCAATTAGTAGTAATCGATGAGTTGGGATTGGCATCGCTTCCGAAATCGTATATCATCGAAATCGCAAATCCGCTGCCCCTCCCTCAAATGACCATCTATGAGGGCCGGGATGCGAACACAGGTGAGGCAATCACCGCACCTAGCGATGATTTGAGCCAATTCAACTGGCGCCACTGCTTCACCAACAATGGAGCATTATTCACCGCACCCGGCGCTTGGTTACACTTCGATTCTGCTGGTAGCAGAGACGGAGATTCTCAATTCTTGGGAATGGATGTACCTCTCGACGAGAGCGACCCGAATTGGAATGGAATCACCCAGTACAGTTGGGACTTCGGCGATGGCTCTCCGCTTGTGAATTCACCAAATGCTTGGCACACTTTCTCGACACCGGGCACTTACACGGTGACGCTGACCCTGCGCGATGGCTTTGGAACAGGGGATGTCAATCAGTCAACGAGGGATGTCGTCGTGTCTCAGGCGCCTGAAATCGTGACCACCTCACCGTTTGGAGAAGCAATTTATTCCGGCTTTGATTATCTACTCGGAGGCGATGCTATCGACCACGATGGACTCTCTGGAATGAGTGCGTGGTATGACAATGATGTCAACAACGACAGCGATAACAATGGAATCGCTGACGATGACCATGACAGCATTGATTCAATTGTTGGTCCCGATGCATTGGTCTTCAACTGGGATGTCGATGACAGGATAGACAGCGACGATGATGGAGATACCACGAACGATTGGCAACCCCAGTCGGAAGATGGCTTCGTATTCGTCAACTGGTCCAGCCCAGGTGAGATCTATGTTATCTTGGAAGTCTGTAGTGGAGTCGGAGTCTGTGAAGAGAGAGGTTATCCACTACGAATCAGAGACCCGGCAGAAAAGGACGATTCGCTGGCGGACTTCAGTCTCGACTCCCTTCTACCAAAAGCGGAGGACAGTGGCATACTTCTCGGAGTTCTGCTCATCCTTCTATTGGTACTCGGTTGGATTGTAATGCGCCAACCAACAGAAGTTGAAATCGATGCTCAAGAAGCAGTCGATGCGTACGATGTCTCACAAGTAGTCACGGAGGGAGGGGTCCTCGGAATGGACCATCATACACCTCCACCAAAGCCCAAACACCTGACAAAAGATGACCGACGCAGCAGGGAATCGGGTTATGTGCGTCCGGTCACCTCGCGTCGTCGAAGGTGAGGGTGCGGATGGCTAGAGTCGCTTCGAAAATAGGAGATGTGAGGTCTGCAGTTCTGCTCTCAGCGCTGTTTGTAATCCCACTTCTGTTAGCACTTCCAGAACCACTATCCATCGGTTCGGCAAAGGCTGCAATCGACTGTAGTTACGACTCATCGACCGCTGCACAGTGGCACAAACAGGTGAACAGTTTCAACATGAGTGGCGTGAGTGACGGGTACAATTACGAAGACGAATACTACGAGGAGGATTGGGATTCTGGACAACAGTGGTGGGGGCCATCATTAGATGGCGACAACATCTACAACAAGAGCGAATTATCTGCGCTCAGAAGTGATTTTCATGCTTCGTTCATCGTCAACAACGACTCAAGTTCTGGCATCAGAATGAATTTGACACATGGTTACCGCTACACCTTTTGTTTTGTAGTTCACTCAGACAACCAGAGTACTCACTTGCCAGCGCCACTCGTCGATTTCTACCTCTTACAAGAGTACGATTGGGACTTCTACCGTCGGGATTTTGAAATCCGCTCGATGGAAGACCGCGACCTGCTCAACAAAATACCGCCAGAATGGCGGGATATCGTCGCTTGGATGCCGTACCGCGATGTCCACTCCTACGAAGGCAAAAGGCAACTCGACTTCACGGTCAGTTTGGATGCTGACGAAACGAGTGGCGCCTTCTTCGGGCTCGCAGAACCAGAGACGGAATGGATGTACATTGTAATCGACGGTTGGGACAACATGCGTGATTCCGATACGCCGGCACCCCACCGAAATTTCACGGTCGATTTGACCATTATGGCAGAGGAAAGGCTCACCCTGCCCAAGTTCACAGTCTCCATATTCTGTTGCGGGCTCTTCCTGAGCCTCATGGCCGCTCCATTGATTTTGCACAACAAATTCCTCAGCGCAGGTAAAGACGAGGGGACGGTGGCTGTCGACTTGATGCCATTGATGGAAACTGAGCAGAGTCGGGCCGCCGCTTCACTAGCGCCCGACAAGCCGCCGTAAGAATCGAAGGTGGAAGTTCAGATTCCGAGCGCCATCGCTTTTCGTAGATAGATTCGAAACTAGGAAGTTCAGATTCCGAGCGCCCTCAAATTCAACAGCAAGAATCGACGGTCACGGTCTACCGGCGGTCTCAGTCTACCTTTTGGCAGCTGATTCAGCGATTAGGCATACCCAAGCATATCCCAAGCAGTCCTTAGGTCTCGGAGGTTGATCAATCCCCTATCCGGGAGGCTGTAGTCATTATCGAGGGTGGTGTAAACTATAGTCAGATCCAAGAGTGGGGAGTGGATTCTGGGCCAATCTCCGCCGATTCCCATTCCCATGATTGTGTAGGATGGTACATCGACGCCTCGCAATTTCCAAGCCGCCGCAAAGATACTCAATCCGTCTCCATGACCCCTTGTTTGGTAGCACATTTTCAAGATATCTCCCGCTTCCAAATTATCTTCAATCGCCTCAAGTATATCCTCTGAAGAGGGAGTTTCTTCCATGTCGTGATGCGACGCTACAATCGAGCAGCCTGCTTCTTTTGCAGCGCTGAAAAGTTCTTTTGAGATTTTTTCGTCGATGTCCAGCTCGAGGTTAATCCAAGATACTCCACTTGAAATTGCTTGTCGTAGAACTTCAATTCTACCTGCCTCATCACCAGGAAATTGCCCACCTTGGCGGCGAGGCATACAGGTGAAAATAACGGTTTTTTCGATACTTTTCTTGAGTTGTTCGATAGATGCCACAACATCTACCGCGTCGATAGGCCGAGAGACAAATTCAGTTGAGGTTTCTTGCTCGCCAGCCTCATTTTTTACCGAGACTTGTACCTTCTCGACATACAACCGGTCGAACCGAACTTCGATTAGTTCAACGCCCTCTCCGGTCGCCTTTTCCGCCTGCTTCACAATCTCCTCTACGGTGTTTCCCTCAAGGGATACGCAGACCTTTGGAAGCGACATTGAGCGGCGCCACCGGCCGTTGCTGTTTAACCGTTATCGGACTCGGCGGTGGCATCCAAAAACGAATTTCCATTGAAGGAGGGATATTCGCCTCTTCTGCAAGTGCACAATTCCGACTGGTTTCATGGTGAAATCCGGCGTGAAAAAATCGTAAAATTGTTGTTAAATTAGTGGTTCGATTTGGGGAAAAATCGGGTTGTAGAATCGTATTCTCAAGGTTAAAAAAGCAGGACTGCGATACCTCTCGAAATGGCACTTTCCAGCAGGATAGAATGCTAGGGTTTAATACCCGTCAGCGGCCCCATTACAAGTGCGCAGGGGGTATCATAGATACCCCCTGAGAGAAAATTGGTGAAAAACGATGTCTGACGACTACCAAGGAGACGCCATCCAAGTCCTTGAGGGGCTAGAAGCGGTGCGACAAGTCCCCGGCATGTACCTCGGAGAGACCGATAATGGCGAAGCACTTCACCGCTGTATCTGGGAGGTTGTGGACAATGCAGTCGACGAACATCTCGCCGGCCACAACAATATCATCGAGGTTACAATCCACAAGGAGGGTTCAGTCTCAGTTCGAGATTATGGCCGAGGCATCCCCGTCGACACCCACCCGGACAAAGGCATCAGCGCCGCGACCGTGGTGATGATCAATCTGCATGCTGGTGGTAAATTCGACAACGAGGCGTACAAAGTTTCAGGCGGTCTACACGGCGTCGGCGTCTCCGCAGTAAATGCTGTATCAGAAGAATTGGTGATGACCATCCACCGCGAAGGTAAAATTTGGGAACAGACCTTCCACGCTGGCATCCCCGCCGCCGATATCAAGTCAATCGGCACCACCGATGGTACCGGAACGACAATCAAATTCACACCAGACCTTTCCTTCTTTTCAAATGTTCAAGATTTCGATTACGACACCCTCAATGAAAGACTGAAGGAGACTTCTTTCCTCAATGGTGGCCTCGAAATCGTTCTTACCGACGAGAGAACTGATGTCGAACCAGTCTACCACAAGTACGAGGGTGGCATAGCAGAATTTGTTGGAGTCCTCGGCGAGAGGGCTGTTAGCATCCATCGAGATGTTATCCGAATTCAAGGTGAGCGGGAAGATTCTGATGGAAAAATCGTTGAGGTCGATGCTGCACTACTTTGGGGAGATGCATACTCCGAGAAGATTCAGTGCTACACCAACATCATCCGCAATCGAGATGGTGGAACTCACCTATCGGGTTTGCGTGGCTCACTCACCCGCACAATCAACTCCTACGGACAATCTCGTGACCTGCTCAAGAAGGCAGGGAATCTTTCAGGAGACGATATCAGAGAAGGATTGACTGCAGTTATCAGCATCAAGCACCCAGACCCCTCTTTCTCCTCGCAAGCAAAGGATAAGTTGGTCACCAGCGAAGTTCAAGGAATTGTTGAAACCGTTGTCAATGACAAGTTAGGGGAATTCCTAGAAGAGAATCCACAAATCGCAAAATCAATCATCGAGAAAGCGATACTATCCAACACGGCTCGAGAAGCCGCTCGAAAAGCGCGCGATTTGACCCGTAGGAAGGGTGTACTCGAAGGAGGAGGCCTCCCCGGAAAGTTGGCGGATTGTCAGTCAAGAGACCCCGCCGAATGTGAAATCTATCTCGTCGAAGGTGACTCGGCAGGCGGTTCAGCCAAGACCGGAAGAGACCGGCGAACACAAGCAATTCTCCCCTTGCGTGGGAAAATTTTGAATGTTGAAAGGCAGCAAAAGAACCCTGCAAAAGTATTCCAGAACAACGAGATACAGACGATGATACGCGCCTTTGGTGCAGGAATCGGCAATAAGGACCATGATGTAGAAGAGGGTGAGTTGGAGGATGAAGGGCTATTCGACCCCAGCAAACTCCGATACAGTCGAATCATCATCATGTGCGACGCTGATGTTGATGGCGCCCACATTCGGACATTGATTCTGACTTTCCTATGGCGATTCATGAAAGACGCAATCACCGATTCACATGTCTACATCGCACAACCCCCTCTCTACCAGGTGACGAGAGGCAAGGAGAGTCGCTACGCTTACTCAGATTCAGAGCGAGATGGATTCATCAATGAATTGACCGCCGACAAACCGAATGCCAAGATTTCGATTCAGCGTTACAAAGGTCTCGGTGAGATGAACCCCGACCAACTTTGGACCACCACAATGGACCCCGAAGAAAGAACCCTGCTGAGGGTGACAGTTGAGGATGCACTTGCGGCTGATGAGTTATTCGAGATTTTAATGGGCGAGGATGTGCCCTCAAGAAGGGCATTTATCGAAAAGAATGCAACGGAGGTGACCAACCTTGACATCTGAAGATGAAAAGCGGGAGATCAATATCGGCAAGGTGCGTGACCACGATATCGGCGACGAGATGCGTGATAGCTACATCAACTACGCAATGTCGGTGATTATCGGCAGAGCGCTGCCCGATGTCCGAGATGGAATGAAACCTGTCCATCGGAGAATTCTCTACGGAATGCACGAAGGTGGACATACTCACGAAAAGTCGTTCACCAAATCAGCCCGTTCGGTTGGAGAAGTAATGGGTAAGTACCATCCTCACGGCGACCAGTCAATCTATGACACGATGGTCAGAATGGCGCAAGGTTTCAGCCTACGCTATCCTCTTGTCGAAGGGCAAGGAAACTTCGGCAGCATTGACGGCGACCCGCCTGCAGCGATGCGATACACCGAATCTAGGCTCGCTAGGTTAACTCGAAATCTTCTCAAAGACATAGAGAAAGATACCGTCGATTTTCAGCCGAATTTCGATGATTCCGAACAGGAACCAACCGTTCTGCCCGCCGGATTACCAAATCTGCTCTTGAATGGTTCAGACGGAATCGCCGTTGGCATGGCAACTCGAATTCCGCCGCACAACCTCAATGAATTGACTGATTCAATTAGGCTTCACATCGACGCCATCAAAGAGCAATCTCTCAAGTCGAAAAAGCCGAACACTCCTCCAAAGATTGAACTCTCCGAATATATGGAATACCTCAAGGGTCCAGACTTCCCGACCGGGGCGACAATCTACGGAATTGACGGCATTCGGGATATGTACGAGACCGGTCACGGTCGCTTCCATGTTCGAAGTGACTGTACAGTTGAGGATGAGAGTAATGGCAAGAGGATAATCGTTCACGCCATTCCTTACCAAGTAAAGAAATCAGAAATGCTGGTGAAAATTGCTGAATTGGTCAGCAGAGAAACTGTGAAGGGTATTCGGGATATTCGCGATGAGTCCTCCAAGGACGGATTGCGGGTCGTAATCGAAGTCAAGCAGAATGCAGACCCGCACGCGGTTCTCAACCAGTTGTACAAGTCATCTCGTTTGCAAGAATCTTACTCTGCAAACATGATGGGAATCATCAACGGGCAACCGGTTGAACTTGACCTACCGACAATTTTGCACACCTGGGTTCGTCATAGAGAAGATGTCATCGAAAGGCGGACCAAGTTCGAATTGGCGAAGGCAGCGGCGCGAATTCATCTTCTTGAAGGGTTTCTCATAGTCGCTGAACATGGCCGTGACATTACCGATATCATTCGTAGTTGCGAAGACTATGCTGAAGTTCACGAAAAACTTGCGAAGAAGTACAAGATGAGTGAGATTCAAACGAAGGCCGTCTACGAAATGCCGCTCGGTAGATTGACCAAACAGTCTGTTACCAAATTGAATGTCGAACAGGACGGATTGAATGTCGACATCAAGAGATACAACGAAATCCTCGCCAGTCGAGTGGAAATTCTTGACATAGTAATGAACGAGTTGCAAACTGCGACTGACAAGCATGGCGACAAGCGCAGAACTCATATTGACCCGATGCCACTATCGATGGACAGAGAAGACCTCATCGAAGAGAAGGCGATTGTAATCTCACTCTCTGAAGATGACTACATCCGACACCTACCCGTGGAAACTTTCCGAGTACAGAACCGAGGAGGCAGAGGGGTCAAAGGGGTCACAACGAAATCGGAAGACGCCGCTAAGACAATTGTTTCCTGCTTCAGCAAAGACCGGATTTTGATTTTCACCAACAAGCCGTTCGAAGTCGCTGAAGACCACCAACATCACGGCCGATTGGACGGTCGCGTGTACGGCATAAAGGCGTGGGAAACACCACAAGCGAGTAAACAAGCGAAGGGATCTCACATCAGAAATGTGCTCCAGCGATTCCAGCCGAACGAAATCATCGTCTCGATTTTGCCAGTCAGTAAGGAGATGGAAGAAAACGCTGAGGAGTACTACATATTCTTCGCAACCAAAAGCGGCAAGGTGAAGAAAACACCTCTTACCGATTTCTTGACAATCAACAAGCGAGGAAAGCGCGCACTCATCTTACCTGCGGGTGACCAATTAGTCAGCGTACGCCACGGCAAGCATGATGCCACAGTCGTACTGATTTCCAACAAAGGCAGAGCTTGCCGCTTCCAACCATCAATGGAGAAGGAGAGACATGGTGTATTCAATCAAATCCTCAAACCATACGGTCGAAACACTCAGCCGAAGGTCGGCATCAAATTGCATCGTAAGATTCCGGGGACTCAGGATATTGAGTCGCTTGGACACCTAGTAGGAATGGTCGTAAGCGATGATGAGGACATTAGAGTCCTCACGATTTCAAAGTACGGTATGGCAAAACGAACAAGGCTAGGGTCTGGTGACATGGTGCCGAAACTCGATGGTGATGGGAACCCAATCATCAATGACAAGGGTGAAACCGAAACGGTGAGAGATGGATTTGCCGAGTCGAAAAACAGAGGAACTCAAGGTGTCAAATCGATGGGGCTACGCCTAGAAGGTCACCCACCCGGACAGGACAACAAACGCTGGGATGCACTTTCCAACAAGGAAAAGGTAGCTTGGCATAACAACAAGTATCCAGATAATCAACTGAAGACTTCAGCGGCCATTGGAAAGTTGTGGCCGGGGGATGAAATAATTCGTGTCCATCAGATTCCAGATGTCTTAGACCAAATCTTCCTGCTAGCTGCTTCCGGAATGATGATTCGATTTTCGGCCGACCAAACCGCAGAATCCGGTCGGACAGCAAAAGGCACTTGGGTGATGGAAGTGCGAGACAAGGAGAATGGCGGATTCAAGGATGAAATCATCTCCTCAGCAAGACTAGATGCACACCTCATCGATGAAGAAGACGAAGCCCCGACTCAAATCGCAGGTGCAGATTCCACCTCTGAAGAAGAGTGATTTGAACTGGTTTGGCAACAGGCCAACCTCATCATTTGAGTTCAAAGGTGCCAAGGTTGCTCCGCAACCTGAAGCATCCTGAAGGGAGTTCCAAAATCGATTTGACTTCGTCTCGCCTAGACCAATTCTCAGCGAAAAAAGCGCGACGAGGGAGATTCGAACTCCCGAGGGAAAACCCACCGGATTAGCAATCCGGCGCGATGGCCAGGCTATGCGATCGTCGCAGCGAGCCGGGCCACCCGCCCTCCCGACTTAAGACAAACTGTCAATGAGGCGACAAATCAAATTCAATATTCTTTACCGAGCGCTATTAGGTTCGTTTTAGTAGAACATATCTTCGAGTTCTTCACCCATCTCTTCGGCCATCATCATTTCGCGGTCTTCTTTTGACTGCCTTTTAGCCCGCTTGATGATTCGGCGTACTCCGCGAGTCTGATTGATTATTACTGGAATCATCACTACATTGAGCAGTAAAATCACAAATGCAATCATAGCAGTCAGTTTGAACGCGCTGATGTCGAAATAATCGTAGAGAGTGCCCAGCCATGGAACCCCATAAGGAGGAGGTGGTTCAACTGGAGGCGGCGGAATTAGGTACCCATTGTGTTCCCAGAACTGATTCTCTATAGTGAGAGTTACTATGTTATTCTCAAGCGGCGCATGGTCTACATTTCCAACCGAATCAACTGGTAAGAGGATGAAGTTGTAAGTCCGTCCTACCTTCAATCTCTGCGGAGCAGGCCCTTCCCACTGGTGGAATCTACCTTCTTCCCCGGTTTCACCCGAAAGACCGGTCGCAATCGGGTCAATCCAAGTTAGTGAACTAGGCACGACCTCGACTCGATAGAGGTCCCATGTGACATTCTCTTCCAAACCGTAATCCGGCCAAACCCAAGATATATTCAGATGATGGATATTCTTGCCAGAACTGTTGTCGAAGGTGATATTGTAATCGAAGTTATCTACCTCGAGATTAGGTGGTGTCGCATCTCCACATTGCCACTGTACATTTTCTCCGTCGAAACCTGCAGCAGCGCCATGAGTGTGGTCTGGATTCAACTGTCTGTCGAGTGCGATGACGATGTACGATGCACAAATGCCATCTTCGAGTTGAATTGGGTCTACCCAAGATGAATCGTGAGGTCCAAGGTCGGCCACATCTGTGCCTGCAACCGACCAAAACTGTGACTCACTTTCGTAGGGCCAGAAAAATGGGAAGGTAGTTCTTCGGTAGATTCGCCAGCCTCCGAAGTAGGGGTTTTCCAAGTCACCCTCCGGAGTCCACACGAGAGTTAATTCTCCGTCGGGGCCCTGTTCTGAGTGGAAGTTCGTCGCGGAAACATTTGCTGGTTGCAAATCTCCTGCGATGATGTAGAGTCCATTTGTGAACTGCTCATCATAGAGGAGCATAGTGTCATTCGCGGTGATGACAGTGGCGGAATTAGGGAAGTCAAGTTCCTCTACGATGGCGCTCTCAACAGAGGTCATTCGGTAGACTCTAATCGAACTTCTGTCTAGATTGGCGGGAAGCAGAAGCGAAAGGTCAATCCATGATTTTGTAAATTCGATTCCAGGGTCAACAACGCCTGCACCCGTTGGAATAAGGTCGTAGTCGATGATACGGAGGGGAGATATTCCTTCTGATTTAATCGCTTCATATTGGAAACCTTCTGGTGGATACAGAGGCTCATTGAACTGGTAATCTGTAGCCACATCCATTACCGATTGTCCGCCAACAACCCATGGCAAGGAGGTTAAAGATAATCGATTTTGAATTCGAATAGTTCTAATTCCCGTCTGGATTGCCCCGTTCGCATCCTTTGTTGTCAGTGTGACTAGCCATTCACCCATTGGTAGAGTTGTAGTGAAAACTTGGCCGTATCCGATGAGTTCCTCATAGTTGAGTCGCCATGTGAAATTCAGAGGCATCGCGGACATTTGACTTACTTGACCGACGAATAGAATATCATCTCCGGAGTCGAATCGCTCCCCTTCAGATGGGTTACTGATAGACGGATTTGCATCGATGAACCGGCTGCTAATTTCGACCTCGAACCAGTTGTCAGACGGGTTGATGTCGAATGTTGTTAGGTCGAATGGGAAAGAGGCGTTCAAGATGAATTCGCCAGTTATCGGCATACTGTAGATGCAAATCGCCGATTCATCTGGAGCCATCGTCACATTGCATTCAGTTGGCCCATCGAGCAAAGTCCCATTCATGTCGAATATTTCCAACAGAACGGTAGTATTCACAACTACATTTCCGATATTGCCTACTTTTACTTTAATCGAGTTGATTCCGTATGGATAGAGAGTATTGTTCTGGCCTTGCACTTCGATAGTCTGTCCATTACCACGGGCTGGCTCTATTGTCTCAATAGAAACATCTAGGTCATCATTGACCTCAAATGAAATCGAAACTAGATTATTCCATTCGTTCATATCGCCGGCTGAGAAAAACAAACCCAGTACGACCACGAAACTGCCCGGATAAGAGGCGTTGAGGTCTGGTAACCCAACTACCCAATGTTGGTCGGTCGCAACGGGTGGAGTCAATTCTACTGTTTGGTTTGCAACTTCTGTGCCGTTATCGTAGAGCCTCCAACCGAAGGTACCGTTGACGCCGCTGTCCCAAGAGCGGCGGTAGAGGTCAACTGAAATCGGATAGGAAGAATTGCTGTTGTAGACTTGAGTGTCATCGAAGTTGACATGATTCACTGAAATATCTCGCAGTGGAGCGGCGACATTGAAAGTGTAAGCAAATTTATCATCAGTATCATCATTATCTGTCAAAGAGAAGAAGAATACAGCGGTATGAATTCCTGTTTCAAGCGGTTGGAAGAAGTAATTGCTGAAAGTCACAATTGCGGTTGAATTAGCCGGAATATTGCCAGTGTTCGTCAATCCGTTGGCGGGTGAACCCGGGCAAACGAGTAGTGCGGCGTAGTCTCCAGCACATATTTGCCAACGAATTTCTCGTGAGGTATGGGTTGTTGGTAGCTCATTTTGGACGATGACTGTGGGAACAATAAACGAAGAATCTCGGTCATAAGTCGCATTCGGGCGTGGCGCCAATCCTTCGACTAGCCCCAAGTCGCCATTGACTCCGGACGCTGAGGTTGCTGGGACGAATGCGAGCAGGCTACTGAACAGCAGCAAAAGAACGAGTGTTGGCGCCGCTCCGCGGCGACGCGCTCGCTGGCTCGCGCCCCCACGCATGAGGCAACCTAAACCGAGGGATGCGTAAATAGGGAACGGCGAATAGAGTTAGTTTTGGCAGTTCAGACCCTCTTTTGGTGACAGCGGCGGCCGCATCGCCCACTATCTGATTTTATGTCGGATTCGTGCAGATTATTTCCACTTTCCCAATTCCTCAATATTTCGTGTCTATGGAACTCACTTTATGCATAGGTTTCATGGCTATTGGAGGGTGTGGCGAAAGCGTGCAAAGGAGGCAGCGGGAGGTGGATGACCTCAAGTCGTCGGAGGAGGCCATCACAGCGGTCATTGAGTTTTTAACCGCCTTCGTGCTTTTTCTCATAATCGTGACAGCCTTTCTGAGCCTTTCAGGCCTCATGCTGGGCTCCAACCATCCCAAGTCAGACCAACTCGACGAATATGCGCTCCAAAGTGTCCAAAAACTCACCTCTGATTCAGGTTGGTTCATCCCATTCGACTCCAACGGCGACCGCGACATAGCGAATGGAACCGCAGACTGGCATCTTCTCAACGCTAGCACCCTCCTGCGCGGAGACCTCCAACCCGGCCTTTCTGGCAGTTACGGCAGACTCGACACAAGCCGCCTTACCGCCCTTTCCAATGTCACCCAAGACCAGTTCATCCGGGGCCTCGGACTTCCCGATTGGTCGAGCGTAAATCTCACCGTTTCTGTCGTTGAAAGCGAGGATAGCGGACGCATCGGAACTCTACTCTTTCAAGATGGCGCGAGCCGAACCTCAGCAGGCAACAGCGCCACTACCAATCGGCTGATGGTAGCAGATGGAGAAACACTGCAAATCACCTTCGAAGTGCATGATGCTGGGCGAACGCCCACCGACCTAATAATCACAGAATTCATGGTCGAGCCGACAGTCGGATTTCCGGAGTGGGTTGAACTCTACAATCCCGACGGATTCGCCACCAATTTGACCGGGTGGGGGCTCGGGAGGACAACGGAAGGAGGAGTCCATTCATTGATCGGCGATGGGGCACTTGCGGGCGGAACGGTTTTACTCTGTTCGGGGAAGCCCTCTTCACAAGAAAATTCAGGGGCGGAAGTGGTGCTCGATTTGGGTATATCGGGAGTCCTTGGTAGGGGCGCAGTAGATGGTTTGCGGAACTATACAGATACCATACAACTCACTTGGAATGCACCGGGAAGTTCTGAATCTCAAATCATTTCAAAAGTGCCGTGGGACCAATCCTGGGCAATCATCGGCGACCAAGCGCTTGACTGGAACGGCGGAGATACCGAAAATTCGACCAGTTGGGACCGGCTTAGCGGTGGCACACCAGGAACGATTTGACGGCAATCTGTTTGCTTCGTCTTCTATGCCATCTCAGCCACTTTTCGCCAACGAGTTATTAGGTGGGGTCGGACGGTAGGAATTCCGATTCAGATGTTCGGCACACCGCAGTACACTCGTGACAGGTGCGTCACAGGCATCCACGGCTTGGATGAAATCCTACGCGGAGGCGTGCCATATGGCTCGACTGTTCTCATCGGTGGTACCTGCGGTTCTGGCAAAACTACGATGTGTATCGAGTTCCTTGTTCACGGCGCCAAGATGGGCGAGGCGTGTGCATATTTCGCGGCAACTGAACCCTCGGTGAAGTTGCTGGAAAATGTCAGGCAGTATTCGTTTTTCGACATGGAAATGGTCGACAAGGGACTCATCAATGTGTTCGATATGGATGTTCTCTATTCTTGGCTAGGGCTGACGAAGGCAACCTTTGACAGAGATGATATTGATGCTCTGGTGAAAGCGATTACAGACATTGTGAATACAATTGGAGTTACCCGACTGGTGATTGATTCAGTCACAACCCTGTGCTACAAAGTGCCTAACGACCAACTGATTCGTGACTTCCTGTTCACGCTCGGAAAGACACTGGCCACTCAAGGGTGTACCTCCTTCCTCGTCGCTGAGATTACAAGTGCTGGAGCCAAGGCACACTGGTCTTCGTTCGGTGTCGAAGAAGCGATTCTTGACGGAATCATGGTTTTGGGTGATATAGACAGAATGGGTCACCTTCTTCGCTTCATACAAGTCGTCAAAATGCGCGGAACGGACCACTCGCGCGCCAAGTATGCTGTCGAATTGACACCGATGGGTGTGATGCTTACACCGATGCTCAAGTGGGGGGTTGGCGCGTGACGATTGAATTCGACCAAAGAATCGCAGAACAACTGACTGAGGTTACTCTCAACTCTTCTATCCAAGTTCGTTGTGGAACGAGTAACGCATTTCTCGTGACTGCCTCGATGGTCGAGCCTCTCGTAACCGAATTCGAGATGGGTGGAGTTTACATTTCTGCAAGCAGACCCGCACCCGAACTAATCGACACCCTCACAGAGATTGGAGTTCCGCTCGGCTCAATTCAGTTCATCGACTGTGTCTCGTCTGCCCTTTTGGGAGGGACTGAAAGTCCGTATACGAACATCTCCTATGTCGACAGTCCAATCATGCTCGAGAGTATATTGCTGCGAACTCTGTTCCACCTTCGCCAAATGCCTACCGAACAGAATTTCGTTGTGCTGGATTCGGTGAACGCACTCGCTATTTACAACGAAGAGCGGATGTTAGCAGAATATCTTCACACATTCATCAACACATTCCGCGCCCGCGATGTTCTGACTGCGATTGTGAATGTTCCCGACCAGACTCCACCTAGTGTTCTCTCAAATCTAGACCTCTACTGTACCGACCTAATCGACCGCGGCCAGGTGGTCATCTCCTGAAGGTGTTTCAATGAAAGTACTGATTCCAGACAACTATGCACTTCTCAATGGAGGGTGGCAATAGATGGCGCGTAAGGTTGAGTTCGACCCTGATGATATGGAATTCTTCGGGGATGTAGGGAGCATCGGTTCGGTAAAATTGGACAAGATGATGAATGGAGGCGTTCCTCGCGGCTTCACAATGCTCTGTATCGGTGAACCGGGAGCCGGAATGGACCTGTTCATGAAGCAATTCGCCTCCATTGCGGAGGACCCTGAAAACACAATTTTGCTCTCTACAGCTGAATCAGAAAACGAAATTCTGCAGGTCTACAGAAAATTCAATTGGCCGCTTGACCTGATGGTGCGAACTCTTGGAGAGGAATTCAACGAGGCGGTTCTTGAGAGAGATTTGGAGGCTAGCCGATATCGGTTGGATGGTTTTTCTATGCAGGATATCCAACGGCTTGCTCAGACACGCTTCGTCGAGGAGAGTTCAACCGACTATCTCATCGAGATGACCAACCAAGTTACCAACTTGGGTCCATTCTTCCGATGCGCGGTAGACAATCTCGACTTCTTTTTCCAGAGAAATGAACCTGCAAGGGTGATGTCGATGTTGCGAGTTATGCAAGCACACGCCCAACTCAATCGAGGGTTGCTGGTTTTCAGTGTGTCGAGCGGCTCAGTCTCAAAAAGTATGGAGCGGGAAATGGCGTTGATTTCTGATATCGTGTTAGATTTCGAAGTCAAGATGATTGGAAACTCATTCGAGACTCGAATGATTATCAAGAAATTCCGAAATGCGCCGGAGAACCTACGGGTTTACACGTACCGAGTAACTTCGGAGGAAGGAATCACACCCGAAACAGTGGAACGAGTTGTGTGAGGCGGACGAGGAGAGAAAGCCATGCGAAGGGAGAGAAAAGTTCCCGCAGACGGTGCAGTTTCACCTGTTATCGCAACGATTCTTCTGCTGGCAATCACAGTACTGCTAGCCGGTGGAGTCTACATGATGATGTCATCGAGCGTGCAGGCGCCAGACAAAGGAGTGCCAACTGCAAAATTGAGTGTTAGGGCTCTAGACAACGGCTACCAAGTGGTCACAATAAGCGAAATGTCGGGGCAAATCGAAACTTTCCGATGCAAATTCCAGATGATTGCACCTATTGACAGCAATTATACCTCAGTTTCAGGGTTCACCTCAGACGCCGATGTTTACGGGGTTTCAGGCGGTAATGTCTCCTTCCAAGATAGGGATGCGGGCTTCACGGTCAACACTGGTGACTACTTCGTCATCGACGCCGCCACCTTAAATTCGGGCTCTGGCGAGTGGACTTTCCGTCTTCTCTACGAAGGCATGGGTGGACGAAGTTCGGGTGAAATCGTCTCAGTAACGCTACCGGCGACCTCCTGAGAAAGAACACACTCATCGAAGGGAATCCCCTTGTAGTGGAGCCGGTAGCATCTGTTGGCGATTGATGTGGCAGGCCTTGAGAATTGGAAGCCATGGTTCTCGCCTCCCGGTGGCGAGGGGCGGGGTGGAAATACCCGCATCGAGCCGGTGGCGGTCAACAGCCCTGTTAGTTGGCCGCTCGCACCATCTAAAAGCCACATGATTCGCTGGTTACTGCTCGCATCTCAAGGAAAAAAATCAGTCAAAATTCAATTTGATGGAACTCCCGGCGAAGATATTGTAGCGATGGCACGCTGCTTGACACAGATGGGAGTTGATATCGATTTTGATGTCGCTGGCGCTCGAGAAACCGGAGTCTGGACGGTTCACGGCGTCGGCGCGCACGGCTTCAATCGCCCAATCAGCGTGCTCAATTGCAGCAACTCTGGAACAGCACTTCGATTGTTGACAGTAGCCGCGGCAAGACTCGATGCGCCGGTGATGGTCGACGGTGACCGGACCTTGCGTAGGAGGCATTCGGAAACTTTGGTTGAGATGATTCGCGGGTTGGGCGCGGTGGTCAGCCATGGGACTGGGTTGGAGTCGATGCCCTACCTCGTGAACGGACCTATTTCAGCGGCAAATGTAACCCTCAATGTGGCGAAGTCGAGCCAACCTCTCTCCGCACTTTTACTCTCGATGCCGGCTTTGGATGGGGCTGTGAAGGTCGATTTGCTAGGAAATGCGGTCTCACGCAGGCACGCACACCTCTCTTTCGAACTCGCCTTTGAAACGGGTTCCGGAAACCTCCTCACATTCGGGGGTTCCCAAACTCTCGAGCCTTGGAGTGTCGACTGTCCGGAAAGTGTGACGATTCCTGCTGACAGGAGTTTGGAGTCGTTTGGCATGTTGTACGCGGCTGTTCACGGCGTCCCTTTGGAGGTCCCAAATCGGCCGGATGACAAAGATTCGCTCGGTGCTGAACTGTTGTCTGAGATTGTCATTGGGTGTGATGAGGAGGGAGATATATCCCCACAAGAAGTCGATTTGCGAGACGCAAATGATTTGCTACCGCCGTTGGCAGCATTACTAGCGCTCGGGACTGGTGGCCAGATTACCGGTGCTGAACACGCCCGCCACAAGGAGTCGAATCGGATTGAGAAAACTGTCGAGTTGCTCAGCTGGTTTGGAATCGTCGCCGAGGCCACCAATGATGGAATAAAAATGGAGGGTGGTCAAACGATTAGTTCACCAAAAGGCACGGTAGAAACTCACTCCGACCATCGACTTTGGATGACTGCTGCCTGCTTGGCAAGCAAGGTCGGCGCCACACTCTCACACGAACAAACCTACGCAGTTTCTGATCCCGAGTTTCTATCGAGGATCGGTTGAAGATTCACCATACGCGATACATTTCCTTTTTGTAAGGCGGGGAATTGACCGAGCCCATGCTAAAAAGAGGCGATATCGTACTCGTGGACCTCGGAGATGCTCCGGACGAAGCAGAACAACAGACTAGTCGAATGAAAGGCAGGAGACCTGCCCTAGTCATACAGAATAACAAACAGAATAAACACGCGACGACAACAATCATTCTGACGATGTCGACGAAACCTCGGGCACCTCACCTCGCTGTGAAGGTAACTCCCGAAGAGAGCGGTATGGACAAAGACAGCTACATCAACGTCACAAATGTCATTTCCATCGACCAAAATGACATAATCAAAAAAATTGGAAAGGTTCGATTCGGTACTGAAGAGATGGGTCGATTGAACGACGCTTTGAAAGTTCAACTAGGGTTGGACGGCGATTGAATCCAAAAATCTAACCGTGTCTGCCGAAGTGTTCGTCCAGTTGGTCAACATCCAACTTGAGGACGGTAGGCCTGCCATGTACGCAAGCCCACGGATTCTCAATTGTACTCATATCGGAGAGGAGCCGGCGCATCTCAGCAAGATTCAGAGTTTGATTCGCTTTCACCGCGCCGCGGCAAGAGCGCATGAAAGCGATTTCGTCCGCCAATTTTTCAGCGACATCAAGAGGCCCATCACCACCCGACTCCTGTAATTCCCCAATCAAATCCATGAGGAAGCCCTCGAGTCGGTCATCACCCGCGAGCATGACTGGTACTGCGGTTAGCTCGAGTGCTCGTTCGCCTGTGAATTGGAATCCCAGTTCAGCCAACCTAACTTGGGAAGCCTGGACCACGGAAGTTTGGACGGGTGAGAGGTCGAGAGCGAGCGGCTCGATCAGTGGTTGTGAATCCCAGTTACCCATCTTGTGCCTCAGCCTCTCGTAGCGAACTCGTTCGTGCAACGCATGCTGGTCGACCAAATACAACGCCCCATCACCTTGCGCGAGAATGTAAGAATCGGCGAACTGCGCTAATGGTTCCATCACCGGGACTTCGGTTATTTCCGCCTCCAAGGGTGAAAGTTCTGGCTCATCCAACGGGGAAACGGCTGTGGTGCGCCCCGCATACCTGTGTAGGTCACGCTCGTCACTCGAAAGTGCTGGCGCCATCGGCTCTTCAGATAGGCCGGGAAGTAACTCTTGCGCTGACGGGGCTGTCGATACCGGGCGGGGCTTTTGGACCCCCTTCAAATCCTCCTTCGCCCCTTGATAAAAGGAGGTCTGGGTGGCCGTTATGTCTTGGGAATCTGTAGCCGAAATTGCTGCTGCTCCGGGGGTTGTTGAGGATGTTGCCGAAGCAGCGGAAGCGCGCTTCACCCATGCGGGCAGTTTGCCCGCTTTGGATGGAGTTGTATCAGGAGCATTTGGTGCATCGATTGCTCCAAGTGGAAAATCTTCTGTCGGCTCGCCGCCGGTTGGAATCTGTTTTAGTGTGTGTTTGAGGGCTCGTTCCAATCGTTCCAAAACACGCCAAGAATTTCGTAATCTCACCTCTCTTTTTGTCGGGTGGACATTGACATCGACCTCGTCGTTTGGAATCTCCAAATGGAGGACTGCGACTGGATGGCGGCCCACCATTAGTCTGGTGTGATATCCTCTGCGAATCGATTTGAGGAACGGTTGGGCCGCGACTGGTCGATTGTTAATGATTACATGGATGTCATCAGAGCGGCCGCGGGAAATATCGGGCGGCGAAATGAATCCGCTCCACTTCTCGTCGCCAGGAGCATCAGAGTCGGCTGGCGGGGATTCTAGCGGAATGAGCCGCTCACTCGCCGCACCCAAGAGGTCGAAGAGCCGCTCTGGAATATCATCGGTAGCAGGAGTTTCAAGAATCGAGCGACCATCGACGGTCAGTCGGAATGAAACTCCGGGATTGCATAGTGCATGAGCCACCACCACATCGACGACTTGTGCAGTCTCTGTGGCCGGCCGACGCTGAAAAGCGAGTCTTGCCGGCTGGTTTTCAAACAGATTTCTTACCTCAACAGATGTGCCTTCCGCCATTCCATGTGGCTCGATGTCGCCGATGTCGCCATCCGACACTTCGATTCCCATTCCCGCTTCGCCAGCCGGTCGGCTGGCGACGGTCAATCGCGAGACAGCGCCGACACTTGCAAGCGCTTCTCCGCGGAACCCGAGAGTAGAAATCGCATCCAAATCTGTGGCGTCAGCCAACTTGCTGGTAGCATGGCGAGTGACAGCGAGTAGTAACTCGTCGGGAGGAATTCCATGCCCATCATCAATTACTGAAATCAGTTCGAATCCACCTTTCTGGATTTCGACTTGGATACGAGTGGAGCCGGCGTCAACCGAATTCTCCAACAATTCCTTGACGACTTGCGCCGGCCTCTCGACAACCTCTCCGGCTGCAATCAGTCCGATGGTTTTGTCATCCAACTGCTTGATTGGAGTTCTGCCAACAGTTTCGACGGCCTCCAAATTCACTCCTCCATCCATTCATGCTGGCCACGCAATAGACCGCGCAGTTCGTAGATCAAATCCATCGCTTCACGGGGAGAAAGTGTGTCCGGGTCGACCTCTTGAAGCCGCGCCAACGCCGCCGCCTCGGTCGCCTCCAAACGGGGACCACTCACAATTGGCGGTTCACCTTCTGGTGCCCCTCTATTCGGGTCACCGTTTGCACCGTCATCCGCTAACTCACCTTCCGGAGAATCGGCGTGCTGCGGACCATCTCCTGCCCCTTGAGGTAACATCCAACCGTACAGTGAAGATTGCCCCGATGTCCTCGCAATCGGGCTGCCTCCTTCACCAGCCTTTGCCCCCTCTGCGTGTGCTTCTAGGAATAGAAGCAGGTCGCGGGAGCGTTCGACGACATGACTCGGAAGGCCTGCGAGAGCCGCGACTTGTACTCCATAAGAATCGTCACACGGCCCATCAGCCACTGTGTAGAGGAATCGCAATTCGTCACCCTTCTGGGCGACCTGCACATGGACATTAACCAGCCCATCGACTTCCTCCTCCAATCCGATTAGTTGGTGGTAATGAGTTGCGAAAAGGCATCTGCAACCTACCCGAGTCGAGACATCTTCGGTCACCGCCCAAGCGATTGCAAGCCCATCAAAAGTCGAGGTACCTCTGCCAATCTCATCCAACAAAACGAGTGAGCGAGGTGTCGCCCTCCGCAAAATGTGAGCCACCTCGATCATCTCGACCATGAAGGTCGAGCGCCCTCGGCGGATGTCGTCATGAGCGCCTACCCGGGTGAATACACGGTCGACAAGACCGATTTTCGCTTTTTCAGCCGGCACGAAAGAGCCGGCCTGTGCAAGGATGGGAATCAAAGCGGATTGTCTGAGATATGTCGACTTTCCACCCATGTTTGGCCCGGTGAGCAGTAGGAAGCGACGATTGTTGTCGAGAGATAGGTCGTTTGGCACGAATGAGGCGAGTGATTCCAAGACCGGATGGCGGCCCCCTCGCACATCGAGTCTGTCATCTTCCACAACTTCAGGGCGAGTCCAACCCAACCTTCTGGCATGGTGAGCAAAAGAGCAGAGAACATCGACCGTAGCCACTTTCCGAGCGAGGTGTGAAAGTGTAGCGCAATGCGTCTTCACCTGATTTCTAAGTTCTTTGAAAAGCCCGTATTCGAGGTCGTTTCGGCGGCTTTCTGCGTTCAAAATCAGTTCCTCTTTCACTTTCAATTCGTCTGTGAAATAACGCTCCGCATTGACGAGAGTCTGCTTGCGAACATACTCTTCTGGAACCTTTTCAAGATGGCTGTGGGTGACTTCAATGAAATATCCAAACTGCCGATTATACTTCACTTTCAGATTCGGAATTTCCAGCCGTTCACGCTCGCTGGCCTCCAAATTTGCAAGCCATTCTCTAACCTCCGCCACCTGCGCTCTGTGCTCGTCCAACTTGGCTGAACACCCTGCCCTGAAGAGGTCTCCATCCCTGATTGTAGTAGGCTGTTCATCGAGTAGTGCCTCCTCGATTAGTGTGCGAACATCGGCCAAGGATAGCAATTCATCTGCACATTCTTGGAGCAATTCGTCGTTGCCTTCGGTGAGCAGCGAATGGAGTGTTGGGAGGCGGCCGAGAGCGTTTGCAATCGCCGAAAGGTCCCGACCGTTTGAACGGCCGTAGGCGAGCCGGGTTGAGAGCCGCTCAATGTCTCGACACCCTTTGAGGACTTCTCGCAATTCACGGAGGCGGCGATTCGCTTGAACGAGTGATGCAACCGCAGCGTGACGCTTGGTGATTTCTTCTCGGTCGAGCAGTGGCATCAGTAACCATTCACGCAGCATTCGTCGTCCCATCCAAGTCCGTGTGGCATCGATGGATGTGAGTAGGCTGCCCTGCTTCTCACCGGCAAGAGTGTGAGTGACCTCCAAGTTTCGAAGGGTGGTCTCATCGAGAACCATGTGGGTGGATTCTTCGGAGAAATGAATTTCTCGGAGCGGTACCGTTGCGGTGAGGTGAAGTTTTGAAAGATAGGAAACGGCAAATCCAGTAGCCTCCATGGCTAGTGGCCTTGAATCGAGGTCAATATGTCCGAGGTCGCCAACTTCTAGCACCTCTTTGAGGCATTCAAGGCGAGCCTTTCGGGGTAACTCGTGAGTCGATAAAGTGAGGCCGTCAACCGCTGCGATGAGGGAGGTTAGTTCGTCGTGCCCGGCGTCATTTCGACTCATCACTAGTTCACGCGGCTGCCAACGCAGCAACTCGTCGCGCAGCCGCTCAAATCGGCTCGCTCCCTCAAATTCACCAGCCCACGCTCGCCCAGTACTCGGGTCGACGACCGACCAACCCATACCTTGCCCTTGGATGACGATACAGGCGAGGAGAGCTGAATTTTCGTCGCCGATGAGGCTCTCTTCGTAGAGCGAACCGGGCGTGTAGACCCTAGTCACAACTCGGTGCAGCAACTTCTCTCCGGGGCGCAATTCCTCTTCCTGTTCGCAGAGAGTCACCTTGTAGCCCGCTTTGAGCATCCTCTGGAGATATGACTCCACGGAGTGCCATGGGACTCCAGCCATCGGGATTGGGTCGTCGGATTTCTTGTCGCGACTGGTCAAAGTGATTCCCAAGACATCGGCTGCAAGTATTGCATCGTCGTGAAACATCTCATAAAAGTCACCCATTCTGAAGAAAAGGACGGTATCCGGGTGTTCCTCCTTGATGGCATGAAACTGTTCCATCATCGTCGTACCCATAGCCACCCTTCCTTCTTGTGGAACTCCCTCGAGACATCCGTCCTACGGACGGAACCTCAGCGCAGGCGTGACGCTCCATAAGCAAACCGATTAGAACGGGCCCTCGCCGCAAGTAATCATGAGCGGCGCTGAAGGTAGCGCCTCGGTGGCCACTCAAAAGACTAATTCTCCGGTCGTCACTCCAAATCGTTCCAGCAGCCCAGCGAATAGCGCCCCGGCGGCCAACAACCCACCAAAAATCCACTCCGAAAAACCACCACTTTTCGCTGGCGGTTGGCTCATTCACGCGAAGTTACTGTTCGTCGTCGCCGTCTGGGGACTCGGCTGGGTAGCAGGTAGAGAAGTTGCGATGGGGATGCCCGCATCATTCGCTGCTTGGCTCCGTTACGCGATGGTAGCACCGCTATTTTTTATCTGGATGATTTGGAAGGAGGGCGACCTCTCTCGGGAGGCTACCGGAAAGGTGCTCTTTGTACCGCGTGGGAAGGACTTCAAAGATATCGCAATAATGGCGGTTTTTGCAACGGTTCTTTACCAATTATTCTTCATGCACGGGATGGCCCGAACTGCCGCTGGAGATGCCTCAGTAATCATCACCTTCAACCCGGGTTTTACCGCTCTAATCGCTATACCACTCATCGGGAGAAAGATGACTCCAAAGCTTGGATTCGGGCTTCTCGTCGGCTTGGCGGGAGTCGCAATTGTGACCGGTTGGAGCCCAAATTCAGATATCCCCGCGGAGCAAAGAATTGTCGGCGATTTTTTGATTATGTGTGCCGCTGCGAGTTGGGCGGTTTCGACCAATTTAATGAAGCGAATTTTAGAAGGAAGTCAGGGTGAAACATCAGTTGCTTTGACCCCTCTTTCAATCATCGTTTGGGTCTCATTCCTCGGCTGGCTGATGCTCACTCCCTTCGCCCTCTACGACTTCGCGATTCATGGCTTCGCGGTACTGCCGAACACCGGCGAATTCCTCTGGCTCGCCTATCTCGCGGTCTTTTCGACAATGCTCTCCTATGTCTGGTTCGCTGACGGGGTCGACGAAATTGGCGCCACGGCCTCTGCGACCTATGTCTATCTCGTTCCCTTCTTTGGGATTCTCTCCGGCTGGCTCCTACTCTCCGAATCCATCGGCTGGTCACTTGCTGTGGGGCTCGGCTTGATTGTGGTGGGAGTCAAAATTTCCCAATCCGAATCAAATGAAGCGACTTGAAGCAATCCGAATCAAGTGAAGCGGCTTGAATCGTTGGCGGTTTGGTCATCCTTGTGGTTTGGCCATCATTGGTGGTTTAATCACCAAGGCGTGAGCCCTTTGACATAGACTGCATGCCCAATGACTGCGATTGCAAATATTGTGGTGAGTAGGAAAATTAAGTCACCCATTCGAGCGAGGCTCCTGCCAACATCGGAACTTGCACTTGGGTCGAGCTGAAGCGCTCCGATGTTGCCATCGATTCCAGTCCCGTAGAAAATCACATCTTCTCCAACGGCGACCCCAAATTCAGCGTCAACAATCGCCGACTTGGCAACGGTATGGCTCTCCGCGTCGCGGGTCCTCTGAGATACGCTGACAAGTTCGTCGGATTCACCGCTCGCGAACCAAAATGTTCCGGACGAATCGATGACCGCCGCGGTTGAACCACCGACTCCAGGAAGGTCAGCAATAGTGGAATCCGATTTCAACAACAAGGCGCTTGAACCACCTGCTAACATAGCATCTACCTCACCCCCCCATGTTGTAGGATCAACGAAGGCGACAGTGTGGATTTGACCTCCCGCACCGTGGTGGAGAGTCACTAGATTGGGTTGCTGTCCGAGCACCCCGACAGCCCGAATCACAATTTCCCCTTGAGGCCCGAGAGTTGGCGTCGCGAGTGCGGTGTCATAGCCAGAAACGATGACTAAAGAGCCGTCTGAAGATTGGCTGATTGAAGTCATAACTGTCGATTCGGTAGGCGGTTCTGTGCCCTCTGAGACTACCCCGTTGTAGAAAGTGTGAACTGAACTCTCTCGCCCGCTGCCCGCAATTAGCCAGCCGCTGTCATTATCGGTACAGGCGATGTCAATCACATCTGCAGCCGTTTGGTTTCCCCAATCCAAAGCGATGAGTTCGAAGTTGAATCCGTCATACTTCCCTACTAAACCGTCTTCTCCACCGATGAGCCAACCGTCGGAATAGGCGCACATCGAAGTTGCTGTTAGATTGGAAGTCTCCGCGGCGCTGAAAGTGGCTCGATTTCCAGCGGTTGAATCAGCGAATAACCGCAGTGGGTCCTCATCTGCTAGGCCGACCAAAACGAGTGCTGAATTGCCGTTGGCGTCCCATTCAACTGCCTCCATGATTTCTCCCTCCTCGAGGATTCCCACACTGCTGACTCCGGGGAGAACGAGCGATGCTTGAATCCAAAGTGCGCCGACCAACATCGTGACGACGAATGCAGTGAACCAAAACCACTGATTTTCGCTCTCTTCTTGCAAGTACTCACCAATCTTGATGAGCCACGCGGGGGCCAGCGAGTTCGCCATAGCCCGCCGATAAACCCGACCGTCTAAGAATTGTGCGCTGAATGAGGGCCCCTAAGGGGCCCCATGCGATTAAATATGGAGGGCCGGTCGCCGGCCCTGCCTTAGGCAGGAGACTGAGTAGATGGCACGCAAACCCGCAAGTATGTACCGCCGACTCAAGGGTCAGGCATACACCCGCCGCCAGTACACCGGTGGTGTACCTAACAACAGAATTCTGCAATTCCATGTCGGCAATCGAGTCGCCGCTGAAAAAGGTGAATTTGAGATATCACTCAGCCTTCTAGCCGACGAGTCCTGTCAAATTCGACACTCCGCTCTTGAAGCGGCTCGTGTCATCTCCAATGCAACAATCAGAACTTCTGCTGGAACACAAGGCTACGCTCTTCGAATCCGAGTCTACCCACACCACATCTTGAGAGAGAACAAGCAGGCAACAGGCGCCGGTGCTGACCGTGTGTCTCAGGGAATGCGCTGCGCGTTCGGCAAGAATGTCGGTACGGCGGCTCGTGTTAAGCACGGCCAGAAAATTATCACGATTCAAACGAGTCCTGAGCACTTCGCAGCAGCGAAGGATGCACTCCGAAAAGCCACCATGAAGGTTCCAACTCCTTGCACAACGGTTGTTGACCACGGCCACGAGCATCTGAAGGGTCTCGTTTGAGGTGGTGGGCTGGTGAGCCCGGCGGACAGTTCCGACGAACGGATTGTTAGGCTCCGCCAAAGTGTCCTCAATGCTCCAGTTGTTTGGAAAGATGATTACGCCTACTTCGTCCACCCACTTACCGATGGCGTCCCACGCCAGTCGGCCGTCATGTTGCAAGAAGCGCGTGACATCGTGCTTGAAATGGTCGACTGGGAGCAGGTTGACCTCATTCTTGGAATCGAAGCGATGGGAATCCCACTCGCTTCGACACTTTCAATCGCTACCGGAAAACCGCTGGTCATCGCTCGGAAGCGCTCCTACGGACTGCCCGGAGAGGTGGTTGTCGACCAGAGCACCGGCTACTCGAAGGGCCGTATCTATCTCAACGATGTCAATCCGGGTGATAGAATCTTCATCATCGATGATGTTGTGAGTACAGGTGGTACTCTTCGGGCGGTGTTGAGCGCGGTCGAGAATGTTGGTGCAATCCTGCAAGATGTCATCATCGTCTTTGAGAAGGGAGACAAAGTCGACGAATTAGTGGCCGAAACCGGTTGGCCGCTGCGCAGTCTTGTCAAACTCAAAATGGATGGCGACAAAGTCGTCCTCCTCTGAATGAAATCATTCTGCTGTTGGCACTGACTAACAAAACCACGCAACTGCTGATATAGGGGCGGTTGGACGGCCATTTAGGTAAAACGATGGATCTGGAACGCCACGACTTCCAACTCGACGAGTTGGTCGAACGAATTCAAGCAGGTGACCACAAGTTGGTTGCCCTGCAACTTCCAGAAGGACTCAAAATTCAAGCGCTTGAGATGATAGATTCACTCGAATCACGAACCGACGCAAAACTCATCCTCGCAGCGGACCCGTGTTACGGCGCTTGCGACCTTGTTCACAACAAGATGGAGATGATGGGCGTCGACCTAGTCGCGCACATGGGACACAGTCAGATGAACATCGATTCGGGAATGCCGACGCAATTCATCGATGTGACCTACGATGGTGACCCCGAACTCGCCCCAATTCTCCCTCAACTACACGCTCACCGCGACATGGCTCGCGTGCGTATGGAAGAAGCGCAAGCGGGACAGGTCGACCTCGCAAGTGAGGAAGGGCAGCAGAAATTTCTCGACGCAGTAGGAAGAGTGGCTCCATTGGATGGGGTGAAACTTGGACTGGTCGGCTCAATCCAGCATCTTCATCTGCTTCCGGAATTCAAGAAACGGTTGGAAGACGCGGGCTTCGAAGTCGAGATTCCCGTCGGCGGGGAGCGGCTAACATTCCCCGGCCAGGTGCTCGGCTGCAACTACTCGGGCGACAACCCTGATATCGGCCATTACCTGTTCCTCGGTTCTGGTGATTTCCACCCTATCGGGCTAGTCCTTCACACCGGCAAACCCCTCGCCATGCTCGACCCCTACACAGGGGATGCGAGTGAGATGTCACTTCAGCGAATTGAGCGGATTTTGCGTCAGCGATTCGGCTTGATTATGGCTTCTGATGAGGCGCAGTCGTTCGGTATTCTCATCGGAGAGAAGCCCGGACAGATGCGCCGGAATTTGGCTCTGCGGATGAAGCGAATGCTGGAAAAACACGGCAAGAAGGGTTACCTTTTGGCGCTTGAACATGTAGGTCCTGAACTGATTGATTTCTATCCGGTCGATGCCTTCGTCAATACCGCTTGCCCGCGGATTGCAATCGATGATTCGGTGAGATATGCTAAGCCACTTCTGACTCCTTTCGAATTGGAAGTCGTCCTCGGCGAGAGGAAATGGGAAGAGGGCTACCAATTCGATGAAATCCCTTGAGGATTCAATTGTTAGCGCCGTTGTGAAGCGAGTTTGAAACTTTGTTGAGAAGCGAAAGGCTGCTCTCCAACTTATTCAATTCATTCTGCGCCTCTTCGACATAGGGTTTGATGATTTCAAAGAGGTTGCCCTTTAGACGATACTTGTGGCGCGGGCGGCCCCGCTGTCCGTTGCGTTGCGGCTCGATTTCGACCATCTCGATAGCCATCAGCTCACGGATTGCTACACTAACTTCTGGTTGCCGCAATCCACACGACTTCTGTAGTCTGATGGTGTCGGTCCAATCTTCTGCTGAAAGAGAAGTAAGGACGAGGGAATAATTGCGTTGTATGCCGATACTTTGCAAGACTTCAACCAGTTCACCAGCAGCGCTGGATGTCCTCTTTTGGCTGGTCTTGGTAAGCAGAATGTTGGACATGCGAATCTGTTTTGACTACCGCGAATATAATTGCTGCGCCGGATGAGACTGTACTTCCGACGGCTGAAATCTTGAATCGTTTGGAAAGTTGCGGGACTCAAAACTCGATTAGACGTAATGAATGGCCCGAAATTACCTCGATAAAAGGGCAACCGGCGTCCGCGAGTCGCTGCTTTAGCCCCCGGTCCACAGTGAGAACCGGCCACGAGTTTTCCATCGCAAGAGCAACCAACTGGTCATCGGTATGGTCCATTCCCTCTGGTGGCTCGACAAGCTCGGCACGGCCATCCAAAAGGTCGAGAAGAAGGGGTTTCGCTCGTCCCTCCTGCACACTCTGTAGTTCCTTCCTGACTCGGGGGAGAACAACCGGCTCAAATTTGCCAATCAATGGTGAGATTGCGTGGTCGAAATTGATGCCACCATCAACCGCGGCAACCCAGCCGCAGGCATCGATGAGAAGTTTCGTCATTTATTCGCCTCCAATTTTTGGCCATTTCGAAATCATTTTTCAATCGACAAACTGTTGCCCGACTTGAGAATCGATGGGATTCGATGCCATCGCATCCAACCTCACTTGATGGTCGCGTAACCGATGAGGCGCCAGCGCGCTCCAACCCGTCGTGAGAGTGTGATTCGTCCACCTTGTGGTGCGCATATTGGAAGTCGGAGAGTTAGAGTCGCATCTCTGCCCTTCACCTTGCTGACGACTCCGACCGAAGTAGCAGTCGCTGAGTTAACCATCAGCATCTCGTTGGGTTGCAATGGTCGCACCTTGTCGGCGCTCCCACCATCTCCAGTCACCATCTCCTTCAGGAGAGTCAAATCGAGGTCAATAGAAATCCAAATCGGAGGGAGTTCCCCTTCTCGGGAGGCTACCTGCCCAGTCAGTTCGTCTGCCTTGGTTAGGCTTGGGTCGAGGGGGGTGGCCATTCCACAAAGCCCGCCAGCGTGCATCGAAGAGAGCTCTTGACCGCCGCCTTTCATACTCGAAATGGTCGTGACCAGAGGCTCCCATGAGACCTTGTTTCCTTGTGTGACTTTTCTGCCCGGGGCTACTACGATTTTGTCACCGATATTGAAAGTGCCTTCAACGATACTGCCTCCAAGAACTCCACCCTTGAGGTCGTTTGGACGGGAACCGGGTCGGTTGATGTCGAAAGAGCGGGCGATGTGCATGATTCCATTCGCCTTCGGGTCTCTTTCCGGAGTAGGAATGAATTGTTCAATTGCTTGGATTAGAACATCGAGATTGACATCATGGTGAGCGGAGACTGGAATTATTGGTGCATTTTCGGCGATAGTTCCGCTCAAAAATTCCTTGATCTGTTCGTACGATTTTATCGCCTGCTCTTTGGAGACGATGTCGATTTTGTTCTGGACTACTACGATATTGTCGATTCCAGCGATTTCCAGCGCCATCAAGTGCTCCCGAGTCTGTGCTTGTGGGCACTCTTCGTTTGCAGCGATGAGGAGAAGTGCACCGTCCATTATGCTAGCACCGCTAATCATCACCGCCATCAGCGTCTCGTGACCAGGTGCATCGACGAATGAGATTACTCGGCAAAGTTCATTCGCGACATCAGCCGTCCCCTTGGGGCGTTTTCCCGCAGTGTAGAACTCGCCTTTCTTGGTCTTGTAGAAGGCGGTGTCAGCGTAGCCCAACTTAATCGAAATTCCACGCTTTCGCTCTTCGGAATGAGTGTCTGTCCAAGTCCCAGAGAGGGCTTGGGTCAAAGTTGTCTTTCCGTGGTCGACATGACCAACTAATCCGATGTTTACTTCAGGCTGTTGAGGGAGTTTGTTCACCAGTTGAAACCCACTCCTTCTCCATGCCAATCACGACTCATCGGATTCGGAGGAGTCGGCGTCCCCTCCAAAGATGTCGCCGAGCGACTTTTTGCCTGCATCGACGACCTTCAAGTTTAGTTGAACAGTATCTTGGTTGATTGTGTTGCCCCGGAAAAATCGGCGCTTGCGAAGTCCATTGTATCGGTAGCGGTAACGGTCGCCCTTCTTCTTGACCAACTTGTGAGCCTTGAAGCCGATACCCTCTGTGACGAGAACTGCTTGGCGGTTGCCACCTGCGATATCGGGGCGCATCGGAGTTCCGGTGCGGTCTGAGCCTCCGGTGATTTTCAATGTGTAACCGAGCAGAGATTGGTCGCCCTCACCGACGAACTGACCATCGACGACATCGCCAATTTTCTTTCCGAGGAAATGGTTGTAATTTGCTCCCGTGACTTCCACGGCGTACGACTTCCCTCCATTGGAAGGATTGGTGTCGTTTACGACCGCCTTGAACACAGTTCCTGTCTTCTTACGTGCCACTGGAACCACTCAACGTCCCGCCGACAAGCGCCCCCTATAAGGCAATTACCCTCTAGCCAAGGGCTGTGTTTCAGCGCTGTCACCCTTCTAGAGCACTTTCAACTCGCTTTTCGAGGGTACCCGGCATGGCAGCGGGAATTGAAAGATATTGAGTGCGGCCTCGCCCCTGTGCCCGATTTGCTGTGCGCGCTTCGATGAGTTGCTGACGCTGCAGCGTTTTCAAATACTTCCAGAAAGTGGTATGGCTGCGTGGCTTGACTTCGTATTCCTCGCAGACCACATGGTAGAGTTTCTCGGCATCACCAGTAGATACCTCATCCTCCTTCTTGAGCCGCCGACAGAGAGCGAGCAGGGTCAATTGTGCATGCTGACTGAGGTCATCGACAACGCCCGGCTCGACCGACCTGCCAATCCCCTTTGCGAGGAAACGCACATCGTCCGCCTGCACCTCATCCCTGCCGGCTCTTTCCGCTTTTTTGACTGCGCCTTCAAGCAACTCGATGGCGACGCGGGCGTCGCCATGTTCCGAGGCTCGCTGACCGATTGTTCGCAAAACGCCATCTGATACCGAACCGTCATGACAAGCGAGTCCGGCTCGCTGGCGAGCGATTTCCATCAAGTCATCGGCGTCGTACTCCTCCATTCGAATGTGGTGACCCTTGCCGAAGCGCGATAGTACCGCGGGCTCCAACTGGTCGAGCACCTGCTCTTGACTGATGATAATCAGGGAGATTGTCCCGACCTCCTCCTGCCCCTCATCGATGCGCAGTAGTTGGTAGAGGAGGTCGCCTTTGTCCGCCCGTAGCAGATGGTCGACCTCGTCGAGAACGAGTAGAAGGTGCCGCTTGCTGCCATGCAACTGCTTCCGTACCGACTGCAGTATCTCACCACTGCCAAAACCCCGCTCGGGGTGGCGCGCATCGAGGCTGGTCACGATTCTCTGGAGAACTTGTGACTTGGAGGGGTTATTGCGGCAGTTGACATGAACCACCTGAATTTCACGCTGCCCGGCCAAATGGCGCTGCAAATCAGCAGAGAACAGGTGCGAGATGACTGTCTTACCGCTTCCGACCTTGCCGGTGATAGCGACACGGCAGGAGACGCGCGGGTTGTCAATCGACTGGAATAGTAAGGCGAGGTGTTCAAACTTGTCCGCTCTACCTACAAGACCGGGAGGGATGAAATCGAAGGTGAGCGGCTCTGGGTCAGTCAGTATCTTTCCTGCTCCGATGCGGTCAAGATATCCTGTCATTCGCTGCTCCTCCGTTGCTCCGCCTGCCATCTTCGCCTCGCTCCTAGTCCGTCAACCAATCGCTTCGATGTTCCACCGTTCTTAGAGATTGGCACTGCCAACGCGCACGCGCAGCCACAGGGGTAGTGCGCGCGGGAGGAGGAGGGAGTGTGCGCCGGAGAAGGGAGGGGGCCCTCGGGAAATGGGCATCTGTTCGGTCCACGCGGGAAAGGAGCATTTGTTGGAGGCTACCACTCTTGAGCCTAAGACTTCAAGGTGGAAGGGTGAACAATTGGTCATCACCGTGACCGTCGAGCAGACCGATTCTCACCGCCGCATCTAGCCAGGCGTGAGCGTAGTTGATTGCACCAAAGGCGCGCACAAGGTCACCGGACTCCATGAAATGGCGAGCATCAGCAGCGTAATCGTCACACATCCGCATCATATCTGCGAGGATAGCACCCTCATCACTCTCCGCCGCATTGAGGGGAGTAGCCTTGGCTCTTGCCAGAGTGGTAAGGTTGAGGTATTTCTTGACCAATTCTTGAGTGACCTCTCGCCCTTCAGGATTGGGGGTAGATTCTGGTTTTGTGGATGCCTCATCACTCGAGTCGACCAATTCAGCCACCTCGCTCCTTGATTGCGAGTAGTCTGTGAACATCTTCTGAGCGGCCAAGTGTGCCATAGAGTTCCACCGCCCGGGTCAGCAGGCCGTTATCCTCTGCGTCTCTGGCGGCCTCAAAGATGACTTGCCGTTGCTCCCAATCGACTCTGCGTCGCTCTTCGGAGACCAGCTTTCGCAGGAGTTCACTCCGCCTTGAGATGAGGCGCGGCGATTCCCACCAACGAAGCAGCCCATTTCTGGTCGCAGACGCCATAACATCCGAGTCGTTACTCGACAAAATCTCTCCAGCCGGCAAAGCGCCACCATCACTGGGTGGAATCCTATCGAGTGAACCGTCCATCGTCAACATCCACCAACCGTCACCAGTTCGCACCGCTTCCAGCGGGTCGACCCCAGTCGACACCAACTGCTCCAACGAATCCCAACCAAACGGATTTGGGATACCTTCGAAGATACTTCCATCCATCGCTTGAACCAACATTCGTCCAGATGAGAGACGGCTAGCCCACGCCCAGCGCCTCTCCTCGATGATTCGCTGACTATCTTCGCCGAAAAGTCGCAGACAGAGAATATGACCATCATTATCCATCGCTAACAGATGCTCCCTATCGAGCCAGCCGACCAACTTGCGAATTCTGCCGGGGCGCAGTCGACGGATGCCTCGCCCCTCTCTGTTGAACAGGTGAACATGGTCGCCCCTGTCAGGGAGCACCCAGCCACCGCCCGGCCTAGGAAGCACATCCCGGAAACCCCCGGAAACTGCCCGCCCTTCCCCGAGTGGGTCACCGGTCGAAAGACTCAGCAGATGGAATCCCGGACCCGAGAGAACTGCGACATTCGTGCCATCGCTGACAAGCCGGTAAACATCGAATTGAAAAGTCCGTTTCCAGACAAAATCGCCTAGGTCAGAAATGAATCTTACAACGCCACCACAAGCGAGGAGAATTCCGTCGGAAAGCGCGCACACGGCTCCTACGCGGCCTTGTAATTGGTGACTCCAAGAGACCCGCCAGTCGCCTTCCATTCACTCACCCCCGCTGCCGAGGTTGGTAAGATGGTCCTTCGCCTGTGCACTAATGCGGAAAAGACGGGTTCTGCCCTCCTTGCGGGCGGTCAAAATTCCATACTTCGACATGCCGTTGAAAAGTTGCGATAACCGGGGTCTTCCCACGGCCAATTCGGCCTGCAGGTACTCATCGGAGGGAGATATTTCGCGTTCAATCGCTTGCTCAAGAATCGTCATTTCTGAGTCGCCGAGAGACATTAATTGGTTGATGTCGAGGCCTGGCGCGTGTTGAATGGGGCGGGGTCGGCGAATGTGTGAAAGAGCGTTGGCAACCTCTTCTGGTGCCGGCTCAAATGGTTCGAGTTCGTATTCATCTGGACCGATTTCGGTAGGTTCGATTTCATTTGGATCGGTTTCGGTGGGTTGGCCGGACCCGGGAGCGGGGGGGCTCGAAAGATGCGAAGCTTGGCCGGACTTGTGGGTGGGTGGATGGTTGGAGCCAGCGCTAGTCGTTTCATCGATTGGCGATTCTGCACCTTCAGCAACCCAGAGGTCTACATGAGGGTCATCAGTTTCCACCCGGCGGCCCTTTCTTGGGGCTGATTGGCCGGTTGGCGGTTGCGCTTTGTGAGGACCTTGAGTTTTGGGCGCCTTTTGTGGACTCTGAAACGGCCCTACAGGTAGAGTCAACTTTGCGTCGCGGTTCCGGTCGCGCAAGCCACCAAACCTTCCAGAGGATTGTGGCGGTGCTGTACCCGGAGCCATTTCGAGAATTTCTGCGCCACCCGCCTCGTCGCGAGGTAGCGGAGTTTTGGGCGTTGAGTCAGTTGAGGTCTGTTCAGAGCCTGCGGCGGATGCAGCGGATGGGGAGTCTGCGAAGTCTGGCGCGGGTTTTCCACCTTCAGATGGCGGTTTGAACTCTGTTTTGGGCTCTTCATCCCAGTCATCGGGCCACTCTTCCTCCTCTTCTTCTAGGTCGTCGAGCGGTGCGCCACCTTGGCTCCCTTGCTCATGGGGAGTTTCTGGTACCGCGGTTTCAGGTTTGGCAGGTTCTCCCCAATCCTCTGCTGCTTGAGCGAGCGAAGGAAAGAGCGGTTCGGATTCGGAGGAGGAGGGCTGGATTGAGTCTTCTTTGGCAACTATTCTAGAACTGCCTGAGCCTGCCTGCAGCCCATCACCCGCCTGCAATCCACCAGCCGCCTGCATCCCACCAGCCGCCTGCACCCCATCGTTTGAGGGCCGGTCAGTCACTGGCAGACTTTCGTTTTCAGTCGTAGTGGCTGCATCTCTGTCTGTAAATCTGTCATCGGTTGATATGGTGGAATCACTTTCGGAAATATCGATTTCAGTTTCAAGAATTGGAGGCGCTGCCTCGGAAACCCGCTGGAATGTACCATCATCGACCTTGGTCCGCCCTCGCTCACTGTATGTGACGCTCAAGTCGAGATTCCGCTGGTTTGTGACCGGCATACCACGAGAATGGTCCACCAAATCGCGCAGAAGTCGCATCGCTCTACCTACATGCCCAGTAGTCTGTTCCATCACCATATCCAACAGTGGCCCTGGTGCTGTCCACGCTGACCGGCTAGCCTTGTGTACCCGCTTCCCGATAAGTTCAGCCATCTGCCCTCGGTCGAGGTGAGAAAGTGGCTCTGTCACATCCATCTCAGCGAGTAATTCTTCGGGGAACGCTGCGAGTTGTCCCGGGGTCATTGTGATGACTGTAAGAGCCCGCAATTTGGTGAGCACCGGCATCAGTGAACAGACCACATCTGAGAGTTCCGGACCATGCACATATGGGGCATCGATTACGATGAGTGGAAGCAGGTCAGAACGGCCCCCCAACTCCTCCTGTAAAGTGTGAATTAATGCACTCAAAATCGGTGGTGTTTCGAAGTCCCCCATCAAGTCACAATAGAGTTGATTCAGTATGGTTGGGACTACATCAGAAGTAGGCCAAAAAACGGTGTGAGTTTGGTTGGTTATTCCTACCAGGGATTCGACAACGGAAGTGCGCCCACTTCCTCGCTCGCCGACAAGTGCAACTACCTTGGGTGAGAAGAACCGAATCGAGTTCCCCAACGCGCTGAACACATCGTTCCTGCCGACCATCAAATCCAACTGGTCGTGACTCAAGGGTCGAACATCGAATGGGTTCGACCTCAAGTGTGGCAAGTTGAGTTTGTCATTGCGCTCTGACTGCATTAATTCGGTCCAACTCAAAGTCCACTTAACATGTTTACGCGTCAGACCACCAAATTGGGACCCGTTTGTACGCGTTGAACGGCCCACCAAAGGCCCAAATACACCGAAAACTGTGACTTTTTGCGGCAATTAAATTCCCCATTAACGCGTTAATAACGCATCACGAAAAGCGTTAACCCGTCAGCCGCCCCGGATTAACGGTTCACTAACGCATTACTAGTAGTGAGAACCACCTAGGATTAGAGCCGAAATGAGGTCGAGTTCTCCAACTTGCCACGCCTAACTAAGGTCGAGATTCACCACTTGCCACCCCCACCTTGGGAAGTCTGGACACCCTGTGGAGGGGTTTGGGTATCTTGTCGAAGTGGTTGGGAGGATTATCCTCGGAATGCTTTAGGTGGGCCGTCGAAAGCCACCGGGTGAGGGAAAGGAATGCCAGTCGAAAACAGCCGCCTGAAAGGCTTCTACAAACTGAGTGTCGAAGAGCGACGAAACAAGGTCGCAGAACTGTCCGGATTAGATGCTGAAGGGGTGGCTGCATTGGCCGCTACTGGTGAGCTTTCTGAGGCCGCCGCTGACCGCATAATTGAGAATGTGATTGGGACCCTCGCACTACCGGTTGGAGTGGCTACAAATTTCATCGTGGACGGCGAACATTATCTGGTTCCATTTGCCCTTGAGGAACCCTCTGTTGTGGCTGCTGCTAGCAACATGGCAAAACGCTGTCACGCGAAGGGCGGATTCGTCTCTAACAACACCGACCCAATCATGATTGGACAGATTCAAGTGGTCGGATGTGAGGACCCATTTGCGGCGAAGGAAGCGGTGCTTTCTGCCGTCGATGAATTGGTTTCTGCGTGTAATGAAGTAGACCCGATTTTGGTTAAATTCGGTGGCGGTTGCAAAGGGCTGGAAGCGAGAGTTTTGGATACTGAATCTGGTCCGATGGTGATTGTCCACATCCTAGTAGACTGTCGCGATGCGATGGGCGCAAATGCGGTCAATACTATGGCCGAAAGCATCGCCCCAAGGGTCGAATCGATTACTGGTGGAACTGTCATTCTCCGCATCATCTCCAACCTCGCAGTCCACAGGTTGGCCCGGGTAAGTGCCACATTCACCCCAGAGGAGATGGTCAACAGTGGCGAATCTGCTGAGGAGGGTGCCAAAGTGATTGATGGAATCATTCAGGCGTATCACTTCGCTGCCGCAGACCCATTCCGGGCTACAACCCACAACAAGGGCATCATGAACGCCATTTCGGCGATTGCAGTAGCGTGTGGGCAGGATTGGCGTGCAATCGAGTCAGGAGCGCACTCCTACGCCTCTCACGAGCGCATCTACGGCTCCTTGACCCACTGGGAGAAGGATAGCGAAGGCAACCTCGTCGGCTCGATCGAACTGCCGATGGCTGTCGGTCTGGTCGGTGGAGCAGTTCGAGTACACCCCACCGCCAAGGCGAATGTCGCAATTATGGGTGCGAGAACCGCAGATGAACTTGCGAAGGTCATCGCCGCGGCAGGGATTGCCCAAAACCTAGGTGCTCTGCGCGCATTGGCCACGGTTGGCATTCAGGCAGGACACATGAAACTCCACGCTCGCAACATGGCGGTGACCGCTGGTGCGGCTGATGATGAGGTCGACAGGGTGGTTGAATTGGCCAAAGCAAGTGGTAGAATTACTGCTACAGCCATCGAAGATGCACTCAAACAGGTTCGTGGCGAGTGAAAACCTCTCGCCAGTTGGCGATGTGAGGCGACCGAACGGATACGAGGGGTTACTCTACTTCGGCAACTTCGTTTTCTTCTTCCGCATCGGTAGCCATTTCGACTATCCCGTCTCGGCCCGAATCCTCTTCGGTTGCTTCGGTATCTTCAGTTGATTCGGCGGCCTCTTCGGTTGCTTCTGATTCCCCTTCGGTTGCTTGAGTTGATTCGGCGGCCTCTTCGCTTGCTTCGGTTGCTTGAGTTGATTCGGCGGCCTCTTCGCTTGCTT